>Ga0213820_1000150_pt1 | contig 67240 bp, 70 predicted proteins | sample MC6MC0910MG_FD_179889 | JGI IMG/M metagenome (GOLD analysis project Ga0213820, IMG submission 179889) | Enriched soil aggregate microbial communities from Iowa State University, Ames, United States - MC6-MC0910-MG | ecosystem: Environmental > Terrestrial > Soil > Unclassified | place: USA: Iowa...
TTTTCATATTTATCTACCAGCTCGCATATAGTGAAAAAGCGTAGATAAAGGAGGCAGAAACCTTGAGTGAAGCAGTATTTAGAGAAATTGCAGAGCGCACAAATGGCGATGTTTATATTGGTGTTGTCGGTCCAGTACGTGTAGGTAAATCAACATTTGTAAAAAAGGTAATGGAAGCAGTCGTGTTACCAAACATTGTGGATGAAACAGAAAGAATGCGAGCACAGGATGAGCTGCCACAAAGTTCTCCGGGGCCAGTCATTATGACTGCTGAGCCGAAGTTTGTGCCTGCCCAAGCAACACGTATTGTGGTCGGTGACGATGAAATGCCATTTCAAATTCGGTTAGCTGATTGTGTGGGTTACATTATTGATGGGACAAAAGGTTATGAGGATGAAAATGGTCCGAAATTTGTGCATACTCCTTGGCATACAGAGCCTATTCCATTCCAGGAAGCAGCGAAAATAGGTACTGATAAAGTCATTCGCGATCATGCGAATATCGGTATTGTAGTGACGACTGATGGAACTGTTAACGGTATTAGTCGTCGAGCTGCTGAGAAAGCAGAAGAAGAAATTGTTGAACAATTAAAAGAAATCGGCAAGCCATTTGTGATATTACTCAATTGCCAAATGCCAGCTAGAGAAGAAACCGTTCAACTGCGCAATGAGTTGTTTGAACGCTATAATGTTCCTGTTATTGCGATTGCTATTGATCAAATGAGAGAAACTGATATTCAGTATATTTTACAAGAGGCGCTATTTGAATTCCCAATCCGCACAATTGAGGTGGAAAAGCCAGATTGGTTAGACGTGCTAGATGCCTCACATCCATTGAATGTTGCATTGATTGATTCGATGGAAGAAGTACTTTCTTCTGTCATGAAAATTAGAGATGTGCAACAGGCTTCTGATGCTTTTAAAGCAATTGATTTTATTGACCAAAGTGAAGTAGTTCATGTAGATGCAGGTATAGGAACGGCTGTCATTCGTGTATCCTTACAGGGGGAATTATACAAATCCGTTTGTAATGAGTGGTTAGAAGAACCAATTGAAACGAAAAAGGATTGGCTGCTCTTTATCAAAGAAGCGGCGGAGGCAAAAGAAGCTCAAAAACGCTTTAAAAGTGCCATTCATGATGCGGACACGACAGGCTATGGTGTTACATTACCAATGATGCAGGAATTTGAGCCAACAGCTCCAGAATTAATTAAGCAGAATAATTTCTTTGGCGTACGAATGAAAGCGAAAGCACCATCTTATCACATTATTCGTGTAGATATGGATTCAGAATTTGCCCCGTTAATCGGCTCTGAGTTCCATAGTCAGCAACTTTTAAAAGATTTGAATCATGCTTATTTACATGATCGAGATGCTCTCTGGAATACACAACTTTTTGGAACGCCATTACATGAAGTATTGAAAGAAGGAATTCGATATAAAATGGATGCTGTTCCATCTACTGCCAAAAAACGTATGCGTCAAACCATCGAACGTATGGTAAACGAGGGTGATCGAGGATTAGTAACTTTTATTTTATAGTGATAAAAATCAAAAAAAAGTGTGAAAAATATGTGAAGGGCTTTTCGTTTTTATGCGAAAAGTCCTTTTATTTATAATTTTTGGGTGAAAAACTGGTTTTTTGGTTATAATCATGAATGAATACAGTTGCGTAGCGGTTTTCTATGTGTTACTCTTTTTACAGAATTGGTTCATGACCCTTTGAGAGGAGGTGAATGGTGTGAATAAAACAGAATTAGTAAACTCTGTTGCTGAAGCTGCAGGTCTTTCTAAAAAAGACGCTTCTAAAGCAGTTGAAGCTGTATTTGATACAATTCAAGATGCTCTTGCAAAGGGTGACAAAGTACAATTAATTGGTTTTGGTAACTTTGAAGTACGTGAACGTGCGGCTCGTAAAGGTCGTAACCCACAAACTGGTAAAGAAATCGAAATCGCTGCTAGCAAGGTGCCTGCTTTCAAACCAGGTAAAGCGCTTAAAGACGCGGTAAAATAATACACGTCTAGTAGTTACATAGAGCGGTCTTCATGTAAACGAACATGAAGGCTGCTCTTTTTAACTTCAAGTTGAAAATACATACTAATAATAAAAGCTAGATTTTCTATCTTTCGGCAAATTTCTTGTGAAACAAGTAAGTCATTTTGCGCTTACCTTTTGGATGTGCTACGATGCATAGGGAAATGTGTAATGTTCTGATACGCAGGAGGTTTTTTGAATGTCAAATATTGATTTATTGAAAATAGAAGAAGCAGTTAAAATGATTTTAGAGGCGGTAGGTGAAGATGTAAATCGCGAAGGTTTATTAGATACACCAAAACGTGTTGCAAAAATGTATGCTGAAATGTTTAGTGGCTTACATGAAGATGCCAAAGACTATTTTAGAACAGTGTTTCATGAGGATCATGAAGAACTGGTCCTTGTCAAAGATATCCCTTTTTATTCGATGTGTGAGCACCACCTAGTTCCGTTTTATGGCAAGGCACATGTCGCTTACATACCGAATGATGGCATTGTTGCAGGGCTAAGCAAATTAGGTCGTGCAGTAGAAACAATTGCACGTCGACCACAATTGCAAGAACGTATTACATCTTCAGTAGCTGATACAATTATGGAAATGCTTGCTCCTAAAGGGGTTTATGTGGTGATTGAAGCTGAGCATATGTGTATGACAATGCGAGGACTGAAAAAGCCAGGTTCCAAGACAGTGACATCTGTAGCAAGAGGTGTTTATGAGGAAGATGAAGTGAAACGTAGAGAAGTTCTATCATTTATTCAAATGTCTTAAATTGCTTGTCTAATTATGTTATGATGAACTAAGAATTTGTCGGATTTAAGGAGTGTGCAAGAATGTCACAAGATTATATTGTTATTCAAGCTGAAGAAGATGGTGTACATGTCATTGGTTTAACGCGTGGAACAGATACAAAGTTTCATCATTCTGAAAAATTAGATGCCGGCGAAGTCATGATTGCTCAATTTACAGAACACACATCTGCGATGAAGATTCGAGGGAAAGCACAGATTCATACAGCACATGGTGTGATTAATAGTGAAGCAAAAAAATAATGATTAGACTAGATATGGTTTCAAAATAGATTTTATCCTGAGCCATTTAGGCACATATAAAAACGTAAGATGTGAAAAACTAATTATATGGGCAGTAGCATTCCCATTTCATGGGAAAGCTTTACTGCCTATACTCTTGAAGAAAGCAAAATTTTTTTATCCCGCATCGTTGCGTATGCTATAATGACTCAGTAAGCAAACGTTAGGCCGTTGATAGGATTAACGTATTTGAAAGTGAAATGGAGTAAGGTCTATGAATGCAACATACATTCAAAATTCAATTGCACAGTTAAAAACAGAGATTTTCATGGATGTTCGTCATAGAACTTTGCAAAAATACACAGGAGTGCCTGTGCTAGATGAAAATCAATTGTTTTATTTGTTAATCCCGTTTTTGAATGGTGAAGAGTGGCAACAAGAGCAACAAGAAGCTGCCATTACTGTTGGCATTGTGTATGCAGCATTGGCGGCACACGATCACATAAAAGAATTAGATGCAACTTCTAAAGAACAACAGCTTACGGTTTTAGCTGGGGATTTTTATAGTGGTCGTTATTATGAAATACTAGCGTTATCTGGAAATGTCGCATTGATACGAAGTTTGTCACAAGGAATTGTGTCGCGATGTGAACATCAGATTAAGGTATATGAGACCGAACAAAGAACAATCGAGCAATGGTATGCTTCGATGTGCAATATTGAATCAGGATTAATTGCTCAATTTTTCGAGCTTTATTCTTTTAGTGAATATATACCGTTGATGGAAAAAAGTTTATTGATCTTATGTTTAGAAAGAGAAATGGCGGCTTATCAACGTGGACAAATGACTTTAATAGGTAAGGCACTTGAAGAAAGTGTTCGACGTAATGGCGCAAACTTCAATAGCGTCATCAAGGAAAAAATTGTGCATTTAAAAACGGAGCTGTCAAAGATGGTGGAGAGTGCATCATTTTTACAAAATGATGTGAAACGAGCTTTACATGCACACGTAGAAGCTTCAATTGCTTCTACTAATGGATAAGAGAGGTTTTTCAAAATGGCTAAAACGAAAGCAGAGCACGTTCACGAAGTATTTGAGAGTATCTCGGATAACTATGACAAAATGAACGGTGTTATTAGTTTCCAGATGCATGTTGGTTGGCGTAACGATACCATGAAGCACATGGCTGTCAAACCTGGTGCAAAGGCACTGGATGTTTGCTGTGGTACAGCAGATTGGACGATCGCATTGGCTGAGGCAGTTGGAGAAAGCGGAGAAGTAAAAGGACTCGACTTTAGTCAAAACATGCTTAAAGTTGGTGAAAAAAAGGTACAACCTTATCCACAAATCGAGCTTATTCATGGAAATGCTATGGAATTACCTTTTCCAGATGATACGTTTGATTATGTGACAATTGGATTTGGTCTTCGCAATGTACCTGATTATTTACAAGTCTTAAAGGAAATGCATCGTGTTGTAAAACCAGGTGGAATAGTTGTATGTTTGGAAACATCTCAATCTGAAATTCCTGGTTACCGTCAATTGTTCCGTTTTTATTTTAAATATATAATGCCGATATTTGGTAAAATATTTGCGAAAAGTTACAAGGAGTATTCTTGGCTTCAAGAATCTGCGAATGATTTCCCAGGTATGAAAAAGTTAGCGGCATTGTTTGAGCAGGCAGGATTAGAAAAAGTAACGTACAAAGCATACAGTGGCGGGGCTGCGGCAATGCATATGGGCTTAAAAAAGGTACGTTAATGGGGGAAGGTTTTCACACGTGGAAAAGATGAAGTTAAAACTACTCTATTCCGATTTGAAATCAGATATCGATATCATTGAACGAGAGTTAGAAAATGCGGTGGACTCATCTTCATATTTGATCAACGATGCTTCTCTCCATTTATTACAAGCTGGTGGCAAACGTATACGGCCAATTTTTGTATTACTAGGTGCGAAATTTGGTGAATATGACATTGAGAAGATGAAGGATGTTGCAGTACCTTTAGAACTCATTCATATGGCATCACTTGTCCATGATGATGTTATTGATGATTCCAATATGCGAAGAGGACGTCCAACTGTCAAATCGCAATGGAATAACCGAGTAGCAATGTACACGGGCGATTTTATTTTTGCACGTGCTCTCGAATATATTACAAAATTAGAAGACCCACTAGTTCATCAAATTTTAGCTCGTACCATGGTAGAGATTTGTAACGGTGAAGTTATTCAAATTGAAGATAAATTTAGACTCGATCAAGGTTTGAAAGATTATTTTAGAAGAATCAAGCGTAAAACAGCATTACTCATTTCTTCTAGTTGTGAGTTAGGCGCTGTTGCGGCAGGCGTTGATGCTAAAACTGTACGTCATTTAAAACGCTTCGGCTACTTTGTGGGCATGAGCTTCCAAATTATCGACGATGTTTTAGATATTATGGCAACAGATAAGGAGCTAGGAAAGCCAGCAGGTAGTGATTTATTGCAGGGCAATATTACCTTACCGATTCTATTATTAAAAGATGATCCAGAGATGCAACCATACTTAGTAAAAGTATTTGCAGGGACATTAACAGAAGTGGAACGTCAAAATATGTTGCACTATGTGCGTAAATCTCATGCAATTGAGCAAGCTAATCGTATGAGTGATAAATATTTGAAAAAGGCTTTACAGGAAATAGATGCTTTACCAAAACATCCCGTGAAGAAAAAACTACGTGATGTGGCACTATTCATGGGTAAGCGTAAATTCTAGCTTTTTGTTGTACAAAGCCTCATTTTTTGTTAATATTTATCGGTAGGTGTAAAACCTGTTAGAAGAATTTAAGGAGTGTTTTAAACATGGCAATTGAACAAACTTTTTTAATGGTTAAGCCAGATGGCGTTGAGCGTCAAGTAGTTGGAGACATCGTTGATCGTTTCGAACGTCGCGGTTTTGTAATGAAAGGTGCTAAATTAATGGTAATTCCAAAAGAATTAGCTGAAAAGCACTATGCTGAACATGCTGAGCGTCCATTCTTTGGAGAACTAGTTGATTTCATCACTTCTGGTCCAGTATTCGCTATGGTATGGGAAGGCGAGAACGTAATCAAGCTTGCTCGTACAATGATGGGTGCAACAAAACCTGAAGAATCTAACCCAGGTACAATCCGTGGTGACTATGCAACAACTGTTTCTCACAACATCATCCACGGTTCTGACTCTCTTGCTTCTGCAGAGCGCGAAATCGCTTTATTCTTCGGTGAAGATTTAGCTTAATTTGCGAATACAAGAAGCGTAGCGAAAATAACTACGAATAGAACTCAATAAAAAAATCATCTATTTTTCCGATGTAACTTTTACCTTCTAACAAAAAATGTTAGGGGGTTTTTTATTTGTCAAAATCATTCAATAAAGTTAACACAAACATTGATTTAAGCTTATTGACTATCAAAACTGAAAAAGAACCAAAGAAAGAAATGGTGACAAAAATCAATAACTCAATAGTTAAAATGGATACTTATGATGAATTGGACAACAGAAATATTGCCATTAAACACGCCATACAAATTTTAAATCAACAATGGCGACTAAACGGATTAAGACCAAGGACAATTGATAGTTACAACTATAATTTTAAGCGATTTGTTGAAGTTACTAAAGTTGAATATCTCCATGAAATCAACAATGAAAAAATTTATCAATATTTATCAAGTTTCAAAAATGCAAAGGACACATCTCTACATGGTCGTTTAAAGCAAATTAAAGCCGTTTTAAGCAAGTGTCACGATAATGGTTGGTATAACTCAAAGTTTTGGACAAACATCAAAATAAAAGTAAATACAAGCGTTAAGGAAGCTACTACGGAAAGAGAACTGGCACTTTTGTTATCACTTTTGGATAAATCAACGTATTCGGGATTACGTGATAGTATAGGAATTTTACTTTTATACAAAACAGGTATTCGAATTAAAACATTGGGAGGGTTGAGAGAACAGAATATTGATTTTGAAAATATGCTTTTGAAATTACAAGGAGAGATAATGAAATCGCATAGACCATTGATTCTCCCTTTAGATGATGAAATGTGTACTTTATTAAGAGAATTGATTTCAATAAACGATGATGTCAGGAAGGAGCATAGAGAAAAGAATGATTATATTTTTCTTTCAAACATAGGCATACCAATTTCAAATACAGTTTCACCGTCCAATTTAATTGCAAAAAATTTATGGGTGTACAGTAAAAAGTGGAATTTAAAGAACATTAACCCTCACTCTATTAGAAGATTGTATGCCCAGAATTTGGTGAAACGTGGAGCGGATATAAACTTAGTATCTCATGCTTTAGCACATTCTGATTTATCGACAACTACAAGGTATTTAGGGTTAGATGTTGATACAGTAGCAAAAAATTTACGTGATTTTTTATAACCTATACTTCTTCTCAGATTTAGTTAAAAGTCGTATACAAGCCAATGATAGCTAAAAGTTTATGTTTACAAAGCCCGCTTCTAAAACTACTTATATATGTGTCTAAATGAGATGAAAAATAGGGCTACTAATGATAGCCCTATTCCTTGGTTTATTTATTTTTCCTATTATTTTGGATTTTCAGTAGCTCATCAATTTGTTTTAACACAAATTCTTGATACTCAGGATTTAACTCTTTGAAAATTGTCATAGCCATTTCAAATTTAGTATCAGCAGGGCTTTTAAACATCTCACCTTCACCAGTGTTTAGCCAATTTTCATTCACATTGAAAGTGATACAAATCAATCTGATGATGCGGTCATTTACCTTTCGATGCTCTAATTCAATGCCTGCTATATGACTATTGGATATTGAAATAGCTTTAGCAAATTTGGCTTGCGATAAATTCAGTTCAGTTCGTACTTGTTTAACACGTTGATTGATAGTAATAGACAATAGATATCACCTCGTTAGTATTCAAAATATCATATATTCACTCACATTGAAAGTAAATATAAATAAAATGAAGTTGAATTACTCTCTATGTAATTATATAATACTCTCATAAGGTGTAATGAATGGGAGGGGTTTCATGGAAAACGAAGACCAATATAAGCAACTAGAGTTCAGCTTTAAAAGGTTAGATGAAGAAGGAAAGCGTTATATACTGGGTATTTTACAGGCACTAGAGTTTGCCCAATCGAATCAAGTTGTGGGTGTAACCAAGCCTAAGAAAAAAGATGGCGAGAAAGAAGATTGATGGTACATATACAGCTATATGAGTATTTATCTTAATTGAAGCGGGTCATAGGGTTTTCAATAATGAAAATTACAGGAGGGGAATAATGTTGAAAAAATTAGGAGTTTTTCTATTATTACTAGGTGCGACATTAATAGGGTGTTCTGATAAATTGGATGAAACCGCAGAAGAAGTAAATAAAAACGATGAAGTTACGTTATCTACAACCAAGAATATGATTGTGGAAAGCGATAGTACAGCTAATACTGAGGAATATCTCAGCGATATGCAAAGATTTAAAGAAAACATATATATAGAATTAAAAGCTATGGAAGCGTTGAGTCAGAAAATGGCTGATAATCCTCTAATAATAGAAGATAAAGAATTTGTATCGAGGATAACTGGTGTAGCTAAAGAAGTTAGAGATAATTACAAATTTATTAAAGAGATGGGTGTACCCGATGAATTATTAAACTATCATTCACGAATGATAGAGGTATTTAAGGAGTTAGAAATAGGTGCAAATTTATATGAAAAAGGTTCATTAGAAAAAAATGCTGAAATGGTACTTGAATCATCAAGGCATTTTGTAGTGGCTATGAATTTACTTGATTCAGTTACAACAGAATTGAACACAATTTATAAAACTAGTGATGATGAGATTTATGACTTCATGGTGCAGTCATACAATGCATTAACTAATAATGGGGAAAATTATATTCCTGAAATACATGATGTACAGGTATCTAAATTAGGAAGTGAGAAATATGGAATAAGTGAAGAAGAGGCAGACAGAATATATATTCAGAAAGAAATGTCACGTTAAAATATTTGTCAAAGGATGAAGTAGAGTGAACAAATTAATCTTAGTAATAATGTCGCTGATTTTTATTCTTAGTGCTTGTAGTGGTAGAGATTTATCCAATGTAAAAACATCTCTTTATGGTCATTGGATAGATGAAAAATCTGCAACACAGTACTATATTAGTGAAGACAGCATTATACAAGTTAATGAAGAGGGTCAAAAAGATAAAACCTATAAAGTATTAGATTATGATGAAGTAATGAACATGATAGTTTTTTATTTTGCTACCTTTTTAATAGTGAAAAGAGTCTGTCATCCACGCAAATGTATGAAAAATATGTTACGTGCAATTTGGAATAAAATAATGATAATAGAGATGATTTCTACGTGTGAGTACTACGGGGGTATTAAAGACCAAAAAGGTTAGTTAAATACATACATTGCTTAATAGCACTTCTATCCCTACACTCTTTGATATATTTTTTCATTTTGCATTAATCCAATAAAATATGTATTCAAAGCATTGGATTTAAAAATGGATGCTTTGAGAAATTAGGTTGTTAAAAAATATTTCATGGAAAATTTAGTGGAAAGGAGGATAATAGGCCTTCGTTACAGGAATTGCATTCATTTGTTAGAAGAGGTGTTTGTTTCTGTGTATAGATTAGACAGTTTAGGACGTTCAAAAAAACTGGTTAAATGGTCAGAAGACTGAATGAGTGTGGAATTGAATTGGTGAGTATTAAGGATCAGATAGGCACTATTACAGCTATTAGTAATAAGGCCATGTTCAAAATGTTAGCAGTACTTGCGAAGATGGATAGAGATTTAATTTCAGGGCGAACGAGAGTAGGCTTAGAGAGTGCACGAGTAAGAAAGATAATTAAACATGTTGAGAAAGCCCTAAGTTATACGAGCAATACACGGTTAAAGAAATTGAAAATATGACTGGAATTTATAAAACAACTTTGTATCGTTTAATTGAACAGTATTAACACCTACAACGATTGTGGGTGTCTTTTTTTGAATGAGATGCTTTTCCAAGTTTAAAAATAAGTCCTAAATCAGGAATGACACTTAGCCTCCCAAAAAAGCTCTGGGTAAAGTTAAAGGATGCTAAATAATGAAATGCGAAAATAGTAATGTTAAAATATGAATATCACATTTTGTAAACTTATGTATTTTTTGATATTAGAAACTTGAATTAAAAAACTAATACTATTATTTACCTAAAAGAGTAGTGGAACTATTAGTGTAGTGAATAAATGCTAGAAATCCAATAGACTATTGTAATTCTTAGTATAATCTTTCTAGTTTGAAAAAATAATAGTTTAAGGAGATACAACTATGCCAATTGATATATTTGTTAGTAGACCTAATGCTTTAGATGACAATCAACAATTAACAATTAAATTATTACAGGAATTATTAGAATCAAGGGGAATGTGTGCTAGAACAATTGGTTCTACTGATTTCCCCAATGTTTCTCCAATGAAAGCAGTAGAGCAATTGATGCGACAATGTTCAGGAGTGATAATATTAGGCTTTCCACAAATGTTAATACAAAAAGGTATTTCAAAACCTGACACTGTTCAGCAAAAAAATGTAAAAAATCAATATCTACCCACACCGTGGAATCATATTGAGGCATCAATGGCATTTATGTTAGGATTACCCATGTTTATAATACGTAACGAAGGGATCGAAGGTGGGATATTTGATATTGGAACTACGGCCCACTTTATTCACACTCTTGATTTAAATAAACAAGATTGGATTGAGGAGAACAAATTCCTTCAACCTTTTAATCAATGGTATGGAGAAGTTTTAAAAAAAAGGAACTAGAGTAAAAGACCACTCTAGTTTGAAAGAAGTGGTCTTTATTTTCAAAATTTCTAATTCGGATTTATATTATTAAAATTCACTTTATGAAAGGGCTATTACCAATAATGAGGGATTTTTTTATTGTATTAATCGAAAACAGAGAATGGTTATTCTCTGGAATAGGAGTAACTATCACAACAGTTATCACAACAACTATTATAACAGCTATAATTCGAATATTTAAAATTAAAAAAAATAATAAAGAACAGACTGTATTTAATATAAATTTATTGAAAGATGATAATACTGAAAAACAATACACTAAATTAGATTTCACAGAATCCACCAAATCTAAAGTTGATTTGGTAGTTGAAAGATTTATCCAAATTTACGAGGCACATGGCATCCAACAGAACCAGATAGCGTTTTTTGTTGATAAAAAGTTTAATTTACAGCTAAGGGATTTTAAAGATAGTGAGAGCATCTTACAAATTTTAGATGATAATTTAATAAAGTGGACATGTGAAAAGTTTGGTATTAAAAAAGATTGGCTTGATGGTACAAGTAATAAAATATATGAGCGAAAAGATTATTATAAACAAGTTGAACATTTTATTGATGATATTTGTAAATTTATAAAAGAAGGAATTGAAATAGAATTATTTGCTTTTAAAGAAGGGGAAATTGACAGAGAAGATGATAATCAAGATGTAATTTTGTTATTACGGTATCCAATAGATAAAATTAATTCTAAAACCATCTATAAGTATGTGCCAGTAGCAAATTATTGGAAATGGGGGTATTGGAGAAGTAGGTATCAATTAAAATCTATATTTTATATATGTGAAAGATTACATATTTTTATTAAAGGATACGATTTAAAAGAAAGAAGAAAAATAGCTGATGGAATCATATTTCCAGAAAAATTGATTGAAAGCATACCAATAACTTTAACTTGGTATCCAGAAGACTATATCGATTTAATCTCCCAAAGTGTACAAGCTAAGGAAACTGATGAAACAGAAAAAGTAAGGGAATATATTATGACGGAAAAGTACTTACAGCAATTAAATGAACTTTTAAAATCAACAATGCACATTTAATAAAAAATAATGAAAGGAAAGCCAATAGCTTTCCTTTGTATTAGAATATATACAATGTTAATTGAGACATTGGTAAAGAGTTCAATAGTTTGCGCTTATTGCGTTAAAATACATTTTTCAGGTAATACGCTTCTTTAAATCTATAAGCCAGTGTTAGCTGTCTAATGGATAAAATTGAGTTTTTATCCTAAATAAATTTTGATGTTTATATAGTATCGAAAAATGTATCCTTACCATACATAAATTAAGAAAATTTTACCAACAAAATGTACATAAAACATACAAAAAAACAAATAAAAGCTTTGATTTAGGTATGAAATGTATACTGTAAACGGGCAGTATAGAGATAATAAAAATAATTATAATAAATAGATAAAGAGAATATTGGTCGCTTCGCTCTATACTATCTAATTGCTTACGCAATCTATTTCTATTTCGTTGCTTCGCAACGTAGGGCTTCGCACTTTTATAACAGAATTAAATGATAATTATCATTACCACATTTTTTTGCAAAATTCAATAAAATAGTAGCATAAAATTTGAGAAAACTTGACTTTTGTGATATAATATGTTATATAGAATGATTTGTTGATTGTGTTGACAGCCATTCTATAGTTAAAAACGGTAATAATTTTCCTATCAAAAGTCAGAAGAAGGGAGGTTGAACAATTGACTGTGAAAGATTTTTTCTTTTGTTATAACAGAACGGTTATGATGTATTTGAAAAGAAAAGGATTTAAATTTTTATTATGTGCGTATCATGAAACATCGTTACAAAAATACTGGATGTTTGTGAGGACACCAGAATTAAGTAAAGCTTTAGATAGCTATAAACAAATTAATTATGGAATGGGTTAAGCAAAAGAAAGGAAATAGGCAAGATGAAAATGAATGAACAATCTAACATTGTACTACCAAATGGAGCATTTGCTTGGGGGACAAAGTATCATTTGACTACGGATGAATTTTTACTTTATGTCCATCTACAATTTATGAAACAGATAGGGCAATGGAATCAAACAATAACTTCTATTGATATGTTAATCCAAAACTTGGGATTACAGACCAAGAATAAACAACGTGATAAAGCAGAAGTTATTACAAACCTAAGGAGTTTAGAAAAAAAGGCGTATATAAAAATAGACTGTGATGGGGATATTAAAAAAGCCTTTTTCACAGTAATGCAAGTACAGGAGTTACTATCTCCTAAATTTATTGTTGAAATAGATGAGGGTGGGAAAAAACGTACATTTAAAGGATTTACAAAATTGTCTGGTGAACTCTATAATCTTGCGAATAATGAAGGAAGAGCTTTAATGGTAATAGCGTGTATAGAATGGAGGAAGAAAATCAATTACGATGTACCTAAATCCGAATGGGTTAAAATATTAGGTATTGCTAAATCAACTTTAGAAGCCTCCTTTAAAGACTACGAAAAAAGATTCTTGCATATCGTAAAAGGTGATTATTACCAAAACGAGCAAGGTGAAATCAGACAAGAAACAAATTCTTATACAGTAATGGATCAAGACAAAGCTTCTACTAAACTTGAAGAAACAGTTGAAAAATATAAAGTTGAAAATGACCTTGATAAGATGCGAGAAAGAGTCACAGATAGTTTTATAAAAAATGATAATAAAATTTTTATGCAAATTTTTGATAAGAAAACATATATAGAATTTGAAGGTTATATAGCATGGAAAAAAACGAATTGTGAATATGTGAAAAGAGAAGGTCAAAAGAAAATTGACAAAATGTTAGCTAGCCAAGTGAAAGATGGTTATGTGGGCAGAGTGGTAGAGCGTTTAGAAACGGAATATCAAGAGTATATTGAACTTCGAAAGAAACAACATGATACGTTAGAACTTATGTCGCAAAAACATTTGGAAGAATTGGAATCAATGGATGAGGATACAAGTGTTACGGATGAAACATTAGAGTTTGTAACTCCATACATAAAAAAAGATAAGAGTGATGAAGATTTTACGTCCTTCTTAGATGATTATTGAAAACATGGATTAGGTAAGTTATCTATATCTAAATATAAGGATTTTGGAATTTTTGATTAGCCTTATATAAAAACACAAAAAAACATATATAATGCAAATCAAGCATTTCAAACATAAAGTTTATTCAGCCCTTACATTGAAGTGAGGGCTTTAAAGTTAAGAGAAAAAGGCCTCCAAAATCTGAAGGTCTTATGATTTCCCTAATTCTATAATTATTTCATTGTATATTCTCTCTAAATATATTTTCTCTTCAACATCGGTTGTAATTTGATTTATTTTATCAAATGCTTCAATTATTGTTAATGTATTAGTAACTAGATTACTATCATATAATTTTTTTGCGCTATCTCTAGAAGCTGTGCTTAATTTTTGTTTAGAGTTTTGAATTTTTCTAAATATCATATAAAGTTGATTTTGGGTTAATTCACTATTTTTAATGTTTTTCATATGTTCAAGAGTACGTAGTTTTAATTCGTTAATTTTATTAGAATTAATTAGTTTCTCTTTAACTGTATTTACACCAGTGGAGTGATTAATGTTAAAAACATGATCAGAAATCCCGCTAAAGCTCTGGTTTTTATCATTAACAATAGTGTATCTCAGTTCAAGGGAAAATTTCCCTTCCTTAATTTCATTATTGGAAATGTAAACGCCAAAGTAAATATATCCTATATTTTCAATTTTAATAGGGCTTTCTAGATTGAAAAATATGTTAATAGCAGAGTCTGTTAAGAATGCTCGTTCTACTACAAACTTTGTTTTATTTACTTGGCAATATTTGTGTAGGAAAATTAAAGTTAAATAGATAGCAAGATGATTATCATAATTATTATAACGGGTAGAGGTAAGCCCTCTTAAAAGCCAATCTCCATCATGCTTCATCAATCTATATTGTTTTTGTATGTTAGGTTCTTTTTCAAATAATTGGGTAATGTTCTCTCTTAATAAATCACGATAGGAGTTAGAAATACAATATTTAGAAAATTTACCCATATGAAAAATATCATCTAAAAAATCGTAAGTAAAGTCGTATATCCCTATTGCATTAAAATCCTCTTCCAAATCTTTATTATTAAATCGTAGAATGATCTCATTATTATCAGATAAACCGATATACTCCATATTTTGAAGTTTTTCTACAATGTCTAACTTCTCTTCGTCTACTTTTTCAAATAATGTTATTAATTCTTTTGAACCGTCTATCAATATCTCGGATTCTAAATCAAATTCAGTTAGCGGGAATGTTTCACCTATTAATAGATCTAAATCAGATTCTCTAATTAGATACTTCAGATCTTCGAAACGAGCTTTAGGAGAATTATCCTGTTTTGAATAATAAACTTGATAAATATGATTTTTCATAATATTCCCTCCTTTTTGTAACTATATTACCATTTAAGACATATTGTGTCGAATTTTATATATTAACAAAAATAATTTTCCTATTAATCTTATTTACTAGTTTCAATATGTTACGAATATGATAATTTTATACAAAAATGATGGTATATACTAAGAGGAAAGCTTGTTTTATAAATTGGGCTTTTGTATGTTTTAAATAGTAATATTTGAGGGGGGAAATTGTGGTTAACGAAAAATTAACAAAAAATATAGGGTATAATCAGAAAGTAATCTCACAAATGGGACAAGGTGTTACAGCAGGTTTTGCAAGACAAATAGCAGAACAACAGAGGGTAATCTCACAAATGGGACAAGGTGTTACAGCAGGTTTTGCAAGACAAATAGCAGAACAACAGAGGGTAATCTCACAAATGGGACAAGGTGTTACAGCAGGTCTTGCAAGACAAATAGCAGAACAACAAGGTGCAATCTCACAAATGGGACAAGGTGTTACAGCAGGTTTTGCAAGACAAATAGCAGAACAACAAGGTGCAATCTCACAAATGGGACAAGGTGTTACAGCAGGTTTTGCAAGACAAATAGCAGAACAACAGAGGGTAATCTCACAAATGGGACAAGGTGTTACAGCAGGTTTTGCAAGACAAATAGCAGAACAACAAGGTGCAATCTCACAAATGGGACAAGGTGTTACAGCAGGTTTTGCAAGACAAATAGCAGAACAACAAGGTGCAATCTCACAAATGGGACAAGGTGTTACAGCAGGTTTTGCAAGACAAATAGCAGAACAACAGAGGGCAATCTCACAAATAGGACAAGGTGTTACAGCAGGTCTTGCAAGACAAATAGCAGAACAAAAAGGTGTAATCTCACAGTTTAGGGAAAAAATTATTCATTATAATGTGCAATTTAAAGAAAGTTTTAACATTATGGATGAGTTATTTTCAACTATTCAAGAGGAGTTTGAAAATAGTGAATCTGCAGAAGAGACTTTTGAATGGCAAGAATTGAGTATAACTTATCTAAGTTATTGTATGAACATGATTAGAGAGTTACAAAAAATATACAATGCTTTAGATGCTACAAAAGCTAAAGCAATAATTTTAGATATAATGACTGTTGTTAGCTTTATTATTACTTTAAGTTCTTCGTTTAAAGATAGTCCAGCAGAAATCCATATTCATAATGAATATGAGAATATTAAAATTGATACAGAATCAAATGGCAAAAGAACGGATATTTATATTGAGAAGAAAGATTCTCCTGTTGAAGGGAAACAAGACCAAGAACAAGAAGAGGAGGAGTGGCTTTCGGGTGGTGAAAGAACATAATTGGATCAGAACCATGATGAAGCGGAAAGTAAATGAATAAAAGTAGGGGCAAATAAGTAGCCTTTTGACCTTTTGGCTAATAAATTACAACTATTGAACACTTCTATTTGCTTATTAAAAATCTTGTGAAATCAAATTTTTACATAAGCGCCCAAAACATTTGATAATATATGGAATAAAAGTTGATGTTTTGATTTAAAAAAGATAATTAAAAGCTTTTTAAAGAAACAGGAGTGAATTAATTAGAGAAATAATTCACTCCTGTTAAATTCATTCTATTTATTGTACTTTGTATTAAGGTATTCTCCGACTTTTTCTATTTCTGGATATATTGTAGCTTGATTAATATCGAAAATACTCAACCAGTCGGAAAAATCTTTTTTATTATTTGTTGAAGGTATAATAATTCTAAGTTTTTTTAATTTTTTTGGATTATTGGAAAAATTTAATTCATTATTAAAGATAGAGGAAAATAACGGAAAATTATTTTTGATATAATTCTTATATTTTCTATCAGCAGTTAAATTACTTTCTATAATTTGTAACTGTTTTCTTTCTAGCTCATCTTTAAAATAATCAATATATTTTTTGAAGGATGAAGGTAAATGATACTTGTTATTATAAAGGTTTTGTTGAGAATCTTCTTTATTATGTAACCCTGTAATTATAAAAGCTCCGCTTTGCCTTGTTATCCTTGAATTATTCATTATAGGCAAGACAAAATAGGAATTGTATAAATGAAATGGATTAATTACATTTTGGAAATGAGAATTTCTTTTGCCAATTTCATGAACTAATTTTTTAGTTACATATAAGTTATTGAATGACTCTATACATATTTGTATTTCTTTATTTAAAGTGTCATTATTAATAGAATTATTACTATTGATTATTTCTAATAGTTTAGAAACTAACTGCTTAGCAATATTTAAGATTGCATATTCCAATTCTTTTTTTTCTGAGTAATTTAATATAGATAAAGTAGAAAGAATTTCAACTGTATCACTATGATAATACTTTACTTCGTTTTCTTTGGCGCAAAAAATTATAACTTCGCCATCATTATCTTTATTATCACAAACAGTAAAATATAGCGCAGATAATGGATTGGCACTAACATCTAATAAGCGTGTAGGAATAGAGTAGTGTTGCATTAAGGTTAAAATTTCTAAACTATGTTTAGAGGTTTGAAAGAAATCGTTACATCTAATAATTGTTTCGTGATAAAGTCTATTTTCATTCTCAATTAGTTTAGGGTTACGGGCTATACTCGGAGTAAGAGTATAGTTACTATCTGAATGTCCACGATAATATAGAGTATTTTCTTTAGAAAATTGTGAAGGACGGAAATTTATTAGTTCTATTATTTCTCTAATTAGACTTTTTAATTCAGGTGGTTCAAAATTAGTTTTAAATATATTTTCAGATAGTGTCTGGTCTTTTAAAAGTGTAGTAGAATATTTATCTATTTTACCGATTTTTCTATTTAATGTCTTTAGATATTGATTAGCTCGAGGTGTTTGGAAATCATCCTTTATATCAGAAAAGTATTTTATTAACTTTTGAAATGTTATAAATTCAGAAGCAACAAAAATTTTTTCAGAATTACTATAATAAATATATGTACGTTTCTCCCCTTGAATATCTATTTGAATTTTGGAGAATATTAATAAACAATAGATTTTCTTAAAGTAAGTATCCTTTAAGGTAGTTTTTTCGTTATATTCAGATAGCAGTGTATCTAATGCGGATGTATCAATTAAATGATTAAAGCTAACGTTTTCAGGAAGTCTGATTTGTTCTTTGAAGGAATCTTCGAAAATATTTTTTAATATATTAGAAGATAATTCATCGATATTAAATTGTAGTTTTATTGATTCAACTGTATCACCATTTTTTATACTTTTATTAAGAATTTCTTTAACTTCATCGTTTAATTTTACCTTCACATCTTTTTCTATTTTTTTGAACAATGGTTTTAATTGGAAAGTTAAATCTATAATTTTAGTTATTTTTCCAGATAATAAATCTATGTCTTTTTTTAAAAGAGCATATTCATTATATAATAGTATTAGATATTTATTATCAGCATTCTTATCAGAAAGGTACTTCTCAGGTTCAAAATTATCTTTTATGAAAGACCAAAATTCCCAATGAGGAATATTGTTATTTTTTTTTAACCAATCTTCTATACAAATGTATTTATTTAAATAAAGTTGGTTAAAAAAGTTATCTAAAATTTCATCCATCTTAAATCCCCCTTTGTTCCAATTATATACTATTTCATATAAATAAAGGTAATATTAGCATAAAAGTGTTTGGGATAAGTTCGTAAATAAGTAGTGCACACTAGTGAAGAATATCATTCAAATTAACCACATAGTGTTATATGAAAATGGCCTGTATTGTATCTCTTTTTTGTTGCTAAAATAAAATCATTATTTTAAGTGAGCAGGTTAGTATGCAGAAGGGCTAGAGCAAGGCTATAGAATGACTTGTTAGTGTTTCCGAAAAGCCAACTGAAAAGTGTTTTCCAATGAGCGTACTGAACTAGCTCAATTGTTAAGGGAGCGATGAAATAAAAGCAACAAAAAGCGGAATATACTAAGTGTTTATCTTGTTTTTAAAATTTGAAAAGAGTGTGAACTAAAGGTGTAATCAGACGAAGTGTAACTGCTTTTAGATGGTGAATCACTGTACCTCTAATTTGAGTTTCTTCTATAGATAATTTACTGACTCTTATAAGAACGGAGACAAGAAAATATGGCATGATGTCTCTAATGATTTAATAAGAAACTATGACAAATAATCCTGGAGTGATTGTTATTAGTGAAAAGCTTAGTAGATATTTAACTGTGTATTTTGATTTGGTTTCTTTAAAGCGTTTTTTTGAAAGGGTGAAGGACAGCGAAGTCTTTCCCGCAGTCATTATTTATCCTTTCATGAGAGATAGTTGCTTGATTATTTACCAAGTACATAAAGATATAATTGGTACAACTGATGAAGTACCTTTTGCTATAAAAGAATTTAGAAATAAAATCAAACTATTTGAAAAAGGTGGAAATGAAAAAGTTTTTAAGGAAATCTTAAAACAACAATTTGACGAATTTGGTTTTGAAACAGACAATTTAGGATTTTATTTAAATGAGAATAGACAAACTATAGGAAGTACAATTTATGTAGGGAATACTCTAAGAAGATTGCAAAATTTAAGAGAAATCAAAGAGAATGATAAACCTGAAATATATTATGTGTCTCAAGAGATTGGTTCTCAAGTTCAAGCGTTTATAAAGGTCTTAGAAAAGGAGATTCCTATGCTTCAAAAAAATAGCGCTATAGAATCAGGTTTCAATGAATTAGAAGCATTTGAGATTATATATAAGGATATTAATCATACTAGGCTATTTAATGGAAATGATTTAAATAATGTTTTTAAATACAGGTTACTTATAATTTTACAAGAATGTTTTGCTGTAATGTGGATTAGTGAAAACTATGATTCAAGAATAATTGACCGAGATTTTGTAGATGAATATTTCATACAACGTTTTATTAATATTCGAATGGATAGTATTATTGATTCTCTGATAAATTTGAAGAAGTTTTATATTTCTCAGTTCAATGAGCTAGATAATAGTACTCATGGAGAATTATCCATAGCACTTGAAGATTATATGCTCCATAGTTTTGAGAAGGTTGCTGTACTTCGAAATACAATACATTATGATAAGGTAAAAAACTTCTATGATTACTTTATCGAGGATGAAATGATTGATTTAACTGGAATTTTGAATTTGAATAGAATAATTTTCAAATGTATTGATGAGTTTTTGAGTATTTCAAATATCCCTTCCCAATATTAGGCTTATAAATTAAGAGTGGTGTAACAACCTTCTATTCTTTTTTTTCTAGAAATACTTGCATGAAAGTTGATAAATAGTGTATTATTCGAAATTAAGAAGGTAAAAGCTCGGTTCTAATTTAGTTTTTTTCGTTTATTTCAGAGAACCCATGATATTAGTGATTTCAGAGACAATAGTTAAAGTCTATTTTCTTGGTAGTAACCCAGGTACAATCCGTGGTGACTACGCAACAACTGTTTCTCACAACATCATCCACGGTTCTGACTCTCTTGCTTCTGCAGAGCGCGAAATCGCTTTATTCTTCGGTGAAGATTTAGCTTAATTCGTGAATACAATAGGCAATCTCAATTTAAATTGAGATTGCTTTTTTTATTGGTTTTAAAAGATCAGTTGGATAGTATTGTTAAACTGGTGAAATATAATAAGTAGTAGCATGCACTAGCTAAATCACGATAGATTTTATGAAGATCTATTTCTAGATACATATAGAATTGTTAAAAACTTCTTACTCATGTACAATAAATGCTATAATATTCTGATAATTAAGTTAGGAATATATTAATAGTCTTGTCAATAAACTGTGAAGGATGACAAGGAAAAGGGGCAATGGAGATGAGAGAAGTGGTGATTGTTGCAGCTGTACGAACTGCTGTGGGGCGAAGTAAGGGAGCTTTAAGTCATGTTCGGGCAGATGATATGGCAGCCGACGTGTTGCAAGAGGCCGTACAACGAGCAGGCATTAATAAAGAACAAGTGGATGATGTCATTTTAGGCTGTGTGACACAAACCGCAGAGCAAGGAGCAAATATTGCTCGGACAGCTCTATTAATGGCGGGATTTCCTGATAGTGTGCCAGGGGTGACCATTGATCGCCAATGTGGTTCAAGTCAGCAAGCAGTACATTTCGCAGCACAAGCCATATTAGCAGGGGATATGGATATTGTAATTGCTGGTGGTGTAGAAAGTATGTCTAGGGTGTCGATGGGTACTAATATGAAAAATGCTCATTTAGGGAAACGCTTACAGGAAAATTATAATATTATTCATCAAGGGTTATCAGCAGAGAAAATAGCAGCAAAATGGTCCTTATCAAAAGAACAGCTAAATGGTTATGCCTACCACAGTCATCAACGCGCATTAGCAGCCATTGAGGCGGAGCATTTCAAAGATGAAATCCTACCTATTCAAGTGATGGGAGAGGATGGCACTGTAACAACATTTGCTGTGGATGAGGGACCGCGCGTTGAAACTACCGTTGACATTTTAAATGGTTTAAAAACTGTTTTTCAAAAAGATGGCGTAATTACGGCTGGTAACGCGAGTCAGATGAGTGATGGGGCATCAGCAGTAGTCGTCATGGCTTTGGATAAAGCTCGGGAACTTGGTATTCAGCCACTCGCTAAAATTGTCACAAGAGTTGTCGTAGGCTCCGACCCGACATTGATGTTAACAGGGCCAATCGAAGCGACTAGAAAAGCATTAGAACGAGCTGGCCTCAAGATAGAGGATATAGATACGTATGAGGTAAATGAAGCCTTCGCACCAGTGCCGCTTGTATGGTTGCAGGAACTTGGTGGGGACCCTAAGAAGCTCAATCCAGATGGAGGAGCGATTGCGCTCGGTCATCCACTAGGTGCTACTGGAACAAAATTGTTAACGACGATGCTCTATCGCATGAAGCGAGAGAATTACCGGTATGGTTTACTTGCTATTTGTGAGGGAATGGGAATGGCCAATGCCACGATTATTGAAAAAATGTAAAGGGGGTACTTTCAATGAAGAAGCATGAAGTGGTAGCAGTAGTAACGGGTGGTGCGTCAGGTTTAGGCGAGGCGACTGTCCGTCAAATCGTTGAACAAGGTGGCAAAGCTATTATTTTTGATGTGAATGATGAACGTGGACAAGCTCTAGTAGAGGAATTAGGACAAAATGTTCTCTATGTACGGGTAGATGTTACAAAGGAAGAGGATGTGGCAGCGGGCATTGGGCAAGCCAATGAAGCATTTGGCAAAATAAATGTAGCGGTGAACTGTGCAGGAATTGCGGATGCGAGCAAAGTTATTTCAAAACGCGGTGTCCATGCACTTGCGTTATTTGAAAAGGTGATAACAGTCAATTTAATCGGTACGTTCAATGTTATCCGTCTAGTAGCTGAGAACATGCAGTATAATGAGCCAAACGAAGATGGACAGCGAGGCGTCATTATTAATACAGCGTCAGTAGCGGCATTTGATGGGCAAATTGGACAGGCTGCATATAGTGCGTCAAAGGGTGGTGTAGCAGCCATGACACTACCAATTGCACGAGAGCTTGCCGAAATGGGTGTGCGTGTAATGACTATTGCACCTGGACTAATAGAAACACCTATGTTTGCCTCATTACCAGAACCCGCAAGGACGGCTCTTGCGCAAATGACGCCATTTCCTAAACGACTTGGGAAACCATCAGAATATGCGCTTCTAGTAGAAAGTATTATCCAAAATGGCTTATTAAATGGTGAGGTCATTCGTTTGGATGGAGCCATTCGAATGCAGCCCAAGTAATTAATTTATTGGTAGCAGCTGTTAGCCCTCGGTCGTTTCGAAAATTTGTCAACGAAGGGAAGCGGTAAAATGCATATGATGGATACACCTTTATTATTAACAAGTTTTTTGAATCGCGCAGAACGATTTTTTCATTCAAAGAAAATATATTCGCGTACAAGCCCTACAACCATTCATGAATTTACGTACCAACAATATGTCAAACGGACTCGCCGATTAGCGGATGCTCTTACAAAGTTAGGTATGCAGCAAGGCACGAAGGTTGGGACATTTGCTTGGAACCATCATCGACATTTGGAAGCCTATTTTGCTGTACCATGTGCAGGGGCGGTTCTGCATATGATTAATATTCGGTTAGCTCCTGAGCACATTATCTATGTCATTAATCATGCCGAGGATGAAATATTATTAATAGATGACAATTTAGTGCCGCTTATCGCCCCATTTGTCTCACAGCTTAAAACGGTTAAACATGTGATCATTATGGGTGATTCTGTCGCAGTAGAATCTATCCCCATTCCAAATGCGTTGTCTTATGAAGCATTGCTTGCAGATGCCAATGAGCATTTCACATTCCCGGATGATTTAGATGAAAATACACCTGCAGGAATGTGCTATACGAGTGCAACGACTGGTATGCCGAAGGGGGTAGTTTATACACATCGTAGTATTGTCCTTCACAGTTTAACGGCTGGGCTTGCTGATAGTATTGCTATTTGTGAGTCAGATGTGGTGCTGCCTGTTGTACCAATGTTTCATGCCAATGCATGGGGGTTACCTTTTGCTAGTGTAGCCTTTGGTGCCACTCAGGTATTACCTGGTCCTATGTTTACTCCACAGCTTTTGCTCGAGCTGTTTGAGGTGTACAAAGTAACCTTGACGGCAGGTGTACCTACTATTTGGCTTGGTGTTTTACAGGAGCAACGTCAAAAACCTCGTGATCTATCGTCTATGCGATTGATTGTTTGTGGAGGATCTGCCTCACCGATTGGTCTTGTAAGGGGCTTTGAGGAGGAACTAAAGATACCTTATATGACAGGGTATGGTATGACAGAGACGTCGCCACTGGTAAGCTTATCTACGTATTCAACTCAAATGCAGGACTACACGGCTAATGAAAAAATGCATGTTCGAATTACCCAAGGGATGACCATGCCGCTTATTGAAACCCGTGTTGTGAATGAAAATGGTGAGGTCCCTTGGGATGGTAAAACGATGGGGGAACTAACCATTCGAGGCCCATGGATTGCAAATGAGTACTATCAAGATGAGCGTACTGATGAAGCCTTTAAAGATGGCTGGCTCTATACAGGAGATATTGCGGTGATGACACCGGATGGCTATATTAAAATTACTGATCGTACAAAGGATTTAATTAAGAGTGGTGGCGAATGGATTTCGTCTGTGGAGTTAGAAAATGCTTTGATGTCCCATCCAAAAGTCTTTGAGGCAGCTGTTATTGCCATCCCACATGAAAAATGGCTGGAACGTCCTTTAGCGTGTGTAGTGCCGAAGCCAGAATATAAGGAATCTATTTCTAAAGAGGAGCTATTCGAAAATCTACAGGCACAATTCCATAAAACGTGGATTCCAGATGATATTGTTTTCATTCAAGAGGTACCTAAAACATCCGTAGGTAAATTTTTGAAGGCAAAATTACGAGAAGATTTAAAAGATTATCGTGTACAAGTTTAGTAAATTAGATAGAATGAAGGTGGTAAAAACTACCTTCATTTTTTAATTGAAATAAATTCCTGAAAAGTGAAACTATTTTTTCTATTTTGCCGTATACTTTTAGTAACGAAAGGATGTGGACGTATTGTCAATTGCCATGGTAGCAATTATTGGTGGGGTTATTATTTCATTAGCTGGGATTTTTACAGATTCTCGTACGAGACAACAAAAAATTAAATTAAAGGCTATCGAAAAAGAAGTGGAATTAGAGAAGCTTCGATTAGAAACCTATACAATTGAAACAGAAAAAATGCGCCTTGAATTAGAACAGTCGAAAGTGCTACTATTAGAGGAAAAACAAAACTCAAGCAAGTAGATGGGTATACATGAGAAAGACTATTTCAGGATTGTCTCTTTTCCGCTATAATGGAAATACGACGCTAGAGGGGAAGATGACCATATGTCTGATTATGAACAGTTTATAGAAGGTATCAAGCGCAAAACAGGAATAGATTTAGCGTTATATAAAGAAGCGCAAATGAAAAGACGATTAACCTCTCTTTATGAAAAAAAAGGGTATCGTAATTTTGTTGACTTTCTAAGGGCACTTGAACAAGATCGTGATTTAATGAATGAGTTTTTAGATCGTATGACGATTAATGTTTCTGAATTTTATCGTAATGGAAAGCGTTGGGATGTATTGCAAAAGAAAATATTTCCTAAACTATTACAATCAAATAAGCGGTTAAAAATTTGGAGTGCTGCTTGTTCAACAGGGGAAGAGCCATATTCATTAGCAATGGTCTTATCTCAATTGGTGCCTTTATCGCAAATTCAAATTATAGCTACTGATTTAGATGAGAATGTCATTCAGAAAGCGAAATTAGGTGTCTATCCAGAGCGCTCCCTAGCAGAGGTGCCAAGTGATATTAAAGCTAAGTATTTTGAACAAGAGGGCTCCTTCTACCGCGTGAAGGATGAGATAAAGCGTTGTGTGACCTTTAAAAAACAAAATTTGCTCAATGATACCTATGACAGTAATTATGATTTAATCGTTTGCCGCAATGTGATGATCTATTTCACAGAGGAAGCCAAAGATCAAATTTATAACGATTTTAGTAAAGCCCTTCGCAAGGATGGTGTTTTATTTGTTGGATCGACGGAGCAAATTTTTAATCCGGCACGATACGAATTCGAGGTAGAAGATACATTCTTCTATCGAAAAAATAGTTAATAATATGAATGAAAAGCTTTGTACAAATGACCGATTTCACAGTCATGTACATATAGTAAGCAAGGCATTAGAGACATAGATAATTCGTACGCTTTTCGCTTAACCTAAGCAAAGGCGTATTTTTTATAAAGTTTAGCGCTTCATTTCAGTAGTGTAGCAAGTTTTTTATGAACGTCGTTCAGAATATTCACATAGAAGTTATGTAAATAGTATGAACTTAAAAGACATTTGTAAAAGAACTGTTTTTTTAAAGAATATATGTTATAGTGAAAAATACATACTTTAGCGAGTTGAAGGGAGAAAGCGTTTATGCGTTATTTAACAGCAGGTGAGTCACACGGACCCCAACTAACAACAATTATTGAAGGTTTACCGTCACTTTTACCTATTACAGCAGAGAAAATTAATCACGATTTAAAACGACGCCAGGGAGGTCATGGACGAGGGCGACGCATGCAAATCGAAACAGATACTGTAGAGATTGTCGCTGGCGTTCGTCATGGACAAACACTTGGATCACCTGTCGCACTTGTTGTAACCAACGATGACTGGAAGCATTGGACTAAAATTATGGGTGCTGAGCCATTAGCGGAGGATGTGAATCCTGAGGATATCAAACGTCAAATTTCACGACCTCGTCCAGGACATGCGGATTTAGTTGGGGGCATGAAATACGGACACCGTGATTTACGAAATGTGTTAGAGCGTTCTTCAGCTCGTGAAACAACTGTACGTGTAGCAGTCGGCTCTGTGGCAAAGGCCTTATTAAATGAATTAGGCATTTCTATTGTTGCGCATGTGACAGAGATTGTGGGAATAAAGGCTGATACTTCGTTAATAGAAGGGAAAACAGTGGATGAAATTCGTGCCATTGTGGAAGCCGATCCTTGCTACTGTGTAGACCCGGAGGCTTCTGCCAAAATGGTAGAAGCAATTGATGAAGCAAAAAAAGCTGGTGATTCTATCGGTGGTGTTGTTGAAGTCATTGTGGAAGGTATGCCAGCAGGTATAGGCTCCTATGTCCATTATGATCGAAAGCTTGATGCGAAATTAGCGGCTGCTATGCTATCCATCAATGCATTTAAAGGTGTAGAATTTGGGCTTGGATTCGAAATGGCACGTCGTAAAGGCTCAGAAGTGCACGATGAAATTGTTTGGTCAGAAGAAGAAGGTTATACACGTGCTACAAATCGTCTCGGAGGCTTAGAGGGTGGCATGTCTACTGGGATGCCAATTGTTGTACGTGGTGTCATGAAGCCAATTCCTACTTTATATAAACCATTACAAAGTGTAGACATTGAAACAAAAGAGCCATTTAAAGCAAGCGTAGAGCGTTCTGATAGCTGTGCGGTACCAGCTGCATCAGTTGTGGCTGAACACGTTATTGCCTGGGAAATAGCGAATGTTATTTTGGAGCAATTCCATAGTGATCAATTACCACAATTAAAAGCTCAAATTGACGAGCATCGTCAATATACAAAGGGGTTCTGATTTATGCGTGTACCAGTGGCAACAAAATCGCATCATTATGAGGTTGTACTTGGCTATCAATTTCTCACTGAAGCCATTCAGAAATTTGCTGCTCAGCTTGAAAAAGCAGATAAGTTATTTATCTTTACAGATGCCAATGTATGGGCGGCTCAGGGAGAATATTTTAAGGCAAATTTCCCGTATAATTTTGAGGTATTTATTTTGCCTGGTGGCGAAGCATGCAAAACCTTTGAGCAATATTATGCAGCTCAAACATTTTTACTAGAGCAAAAATGCTCGCGGAAATCATTTGTTTTTGCCTTTGGTGGTGGAGCTGTTGGAGATTTAACGGGATTTGTTGCTGCAACCTATATGCGAGGGGTTCCATTTATTCAGATTCCAACAACCATTTTAGCGCATGATTCAGCTGTAGGCGGTAAAACAGCTATTAACCATCCATTAGGAAAGAATATGATTGGGGCATTTTATCAGCCAGAAGGCGTTATTTACGATACAGTTTTCTCTGAAACGCTACCTGTCCGCGAAATACGTTCAGGAACAGCCGAGTTAATTAAACATGCGATGATTTCTGATCCAGTATGGTTAGAGGAATTAATGGCAGCAGATTCAGTGATACATTTTAATCAACAAGAATTAGCGATGCAGCTAAAAAAAGGTATTGAGGTCAAAGCACATATTGTGGCAGAAGACGAAACAGAGCAATCCGTTCGAAAGTTTTTAAACTTGGGCCATACATATGGACATGCCATTGAAGCGGCTGCTGGCTATGGCAAAGTAGCCCATGGCGAGGCAGTAATGATTGGTCTTGTGTATTGCTTATTATTGAGTGAACGTTATGGAGAGCTAGATCGTTCGTTTTCCAAGGCATTTTTACAATTTGCAGTTAAAAATGGCTATCCTTTTGAGGCTGTTAATGACTATACATTTGAGCAATTAACAAGCTATTTAATGAAAGATAAAAAAGCTGAATATGGCATTTTACAATTCGTGTTACTAGGAAAAATTGGTAAACCGTTTGTGCGGGCAATTGATTTAGAAGAATGCAAAGAAGTAGATGCAGAATATAGACAGTTATTAGCGGAGGTGCTTGTATGATTCGGGGACTTAGAGGAGCAATTACAATTGAATCTGACAAGCCAGAGCTTGTATGGGATGAGACAGCAAGATTAGTGCGTGAGGTTGTGACAGCAAATGATGTAGAAATAGATGATATCGCATCTATTCTTATTTCCACAACGCCCGATATTACCTCGGCATTTCCTGCTCGTGCAGTACGCTTGATGGAAGGTTGGCAATATGTTCCAGTTATGTGTACACATGAAATGGATGTGCCGAATGCACTACCATTGTGTATTCGTGTATTAATTCATGCGAATGTAGAGGTAGCACAAAAAGATGTTAAGCACCTGTATCTCAATGATGCAGTGAAATTAAGACCAGATTTAGCACAAGCTAAATAAGTAGAGGAGATGTTTTAGATGAAGTGGAAACAACAATTGGACGGTATGCAAGCATACAAGCCAGGAAAACCAATTGAAGAAGTGCAACGTGAATATGGCTTAAAGGAAGTTATTAAATTGGCTTCTAATGAAAATCCATTTGGGTGCTCACCTAAGGTAACAGCTTATTTACAAAATAATGCAGTGAATCATGCGCTTTATCCAGATGGCTATGCACAAAATTTGCGTACAGCTGTTGCAAATCATCTAGATGTTCAAGAGACACAGCTTCTGTTTGGGAATGGCTCTGACGATATTATTGCTATTATTACTCGTGCATTGTTGTATCCAGGGGTAAATACCATAATGGCTGATCTATCATTTTCTCAATATTGGCATAATGCTGAAATTGAAGGTGCTGAAGTACGGAAAATTCCTTGTGTAGAAGGTGCACATGATTTAGAAGCAATGGCGGCTGCAATTGATGATCGAACATCTATCGTATGGATATGTAGTCCGAATAATCCTACAGGTGTTGTAATTTCGGATACGGAATTACGTGCCTTCCTTGCCAAAGTACCAAATGATGTTCTTGTGGTATTAGATGAAGCTTATATTGAATACGTGACACATCCTGAACATAAGGATACGCTACCAATCATCGATCAATATCCAAATGTTCTTTTATTACGTACATTCTCAAAAGCATATGGACTGGCGTCATTCCGAGTTGGCTATGCGATTGGGCAACCAGAAGTCATTGCAAAGCTTGATCCGGTTAGAGCACCGTTTAACAATACGATCTTAAGCCAAGCTGTAGCAGCTATCGCGCTTAGTGATCAAGAATATATTCAAGCATGTCGTGAAGCAAATGAAAATGGTAAAAAGCAATATGTTGAATTTTGTGATAAACATAATCTGAAATACTTCCCATCTGATACGAACTTTATTTTCTTTGATACAAAAGCTGATAGTGATGTCGTTTTCCAAGAGCTTATGAAAAAGGGCTTTATTGTGCGCAGTGGTAATGCTTTAGGATTATCTGGATTCATTCGTGTCACAATCGGCACTGAAGCCCAAAATACAGCATTGCTGAATCAACTTGATAATGTATTAAAAGAGCAAGGAGTAGTTGGATGACACGCAATGTGCTCGTTATTGGGCTAGGATTAATTGGTGGTTCCATCGCACTTGCTTTACAGAAAGCACCAGATACAAAGATTATTGGCTATGATATGGATGCTCAAACGCGTGAGCATGCACAAACATTAAATATTGTGCATGACACAGTAACAGATCCACAAGAAGTTGCAGCTGACGTCGATATCATTATCTTCGGTACGCCAGTTAATGCAACACTGGAATGGATGGAGCAATTAAAATCATGGCCCCTAAAAAATAAAGTCATCGTAACAGATACAGGAAGTACAAAAAAGTTAATTATGCAAAAAGCTGGTGAATTACGTGAGCTTGGCATAACGTTCATTGGTGGACATCCAATGGCAGGTTCTCACAAAAGTGGTGTGTTAGCTGCAAAGGCACATCTTTTTGAAAATGCATATTACATGCTTACACCACTTGCGGGTGAAGAAATTGTTCATATGGCGCAGCTTGAAAGCCTGTTAAAATTCACCCATGCAAAAGTTGTTAGTGTTTCTGCAAGTGAGCATGATCATATGACAGCTGTGGTAAGTCATTTTCCACATGTTATTGCGGCTTCCCTTGTACATCAATTAGGTGGAGAAAATGGGGAATACCCGATGACTCGTTCTCTTGCAGCGGGTGGTTTTCGTGACGTCACGCGTATAGCCTCTTCTAACCCCGTTCTATGGCGAGACATAACTTTACAAAATCGTGATGAGCTGCTCACTCAGCTAGAAGGCTGGGAAAAAGAAATGAGTCGCATTAAAGAATTACTGACGAATGGGACCTCTCGAGATATAGAAGACTATTTTTCTATTGCCAAAGAACTGAGAGATGAATTACCAATTAGCGCAGGTGCTATGTATACACCGTTCGACTTGTATGTAGATGTTCCGGATTATCCAGGTGTCATTTCTGAGGTTACAGGTTTACTAGCTGATGAAGCGATAAGTATTACGAACTTAAGAATTGTCGAATCAAGAGAGGATGTTTTCGGTATTTTGGTGATTAGTTTCCAAAGTGAAAATGACCGTGAACGTGCCTCTGCATGTATACAAAAACGTGCCAATTTTGAAACGTATATTTCATAGCAAAAGAAAGCGTCGGCATTACGGCGCTTTCTATCTTCATATTGGAGGGAAAAAATTAATGAGTGAAAAAGTTTTACAATACAATAAACCATCTTTACAGGGATCATTAACTGTTCCAGGCGATAAGTCGGTCTCTCACCGTTCTGTGATGTTTGGTTCCATTGCTACTGGGACAACGACAGTAGAAGGTTTTTTACTAGGGGAAGATTGTTTAAGTACCATTGATTGCTTCCAGAAGCTTGGTGTGCATATTGAGGTAGAAGGAACGAATGTAAAGATAGAGAGCCCAGGGATGAACAGTTGGCAGGAGCCGACAGAGGTGTTATACACAGGTAACTCTGGTACAACAACGCGCTTAATGCTCGGGATTTTAGCTGGCTCCACTGTTCATTCAGTCATGACAGGGGATGCTTCCATTGGTAAGCGACCAATGAGACGTGTCATTGATCCACTGCGTCAAATGGGAGCCCTTATTACGGGACGTGCAGAAGGGCAATATACACCATTAGCCATTCAAGGAACAAAACTACAGGCCATTGACTACAAAATGCCTGTAGCTAGTGCACAAGTTAAATCTGCTATATTACTTGCAGGTTTACGTGCTGAGGGAACAACGATTGTCAGAGAAACTGAAGTGTCAAGGGATCACACTGAAAGAATGCTATGTCAATTTGGTGCCCATGTAGAAGTTGAAAATGGGGTTGTTTCATTAGAAGGTGGACAAACACTAAGTGGAACGCACGTTTCTGTACCAGGGGATATATCCTCAGCAGCGTTTTTCTTAGTGGCAGGGGCAATTTGTGAAAATAGTCAATTAACACTAGAGAATGTTGGCATTAATCCAACGCGCGATGGCATTATCGAAGTCCTTCAAAAAATGGGCGCAACCATGACAGTGATGTCAAATGGTGATAGGCAAGCTGAACCTACAGCGACAATTCAAATCCAAACATCAACTTTATCGGGTACAACAATCGAGGGAGACATGATTCCACGTTTAATTGATGAAATTCCAATCCTTGCTTTACTTGCTACACAGGCACATGGCCAAACAGTCATTAAAAATGCCGAGGAGTTAAAAGTAAAAGAAACTGACCGTATTACAGCTGTTGTAGCTGAATTAAAAAAGCTTGGTGCTAACATCGAAGCAACAGATGATGGTATGATTATTGAAGGACCAACGCCATTAAAGGGCGCATGTCTCAAAACATATGGTGATCATCGAATTGGGATGATGGGCGCTGTGGCTGCTTTAATTACGGAAGGAACAGTAACTTTAGATGATGCACAGTGTATTGCTGTATCTTATCCATCATTCTTTGAACATATTGAGGCAGTAAGGTAACAATTGAAGATGGACTCTCCAAGCTTTTGGGGAGTTTTTTCTTGTTTCGGTGGTAAATGTTTTGTAGCATAAAGGTATTAAAGAAAGAATAGGTGAATGACTGTGAACAATGCGATGACTGAAATGATGCAAGCACTTGAACAAGGGGACTTAGCATTAATAGATCAGCTACTAGAATCATTTTTGGTGAAGGAGTTACCCGAGGAAATTTACGCACTTGCAGAGATTTTTATGCAATATGGGTACATGAAAGAAGCTGACCGCGTACTGGAGCATTTACAATTTTTATTTCCAGAAGAGGCACAGTTAAAAATAGATCGTGCAAATGTTTTAATGGAGCTTGGTGATGAAGATGAAGCATTAAATTTACTGCTTGAAATCGAAGAAACTTCACCAGAATATCCTCAAGCATTAGTAGTTTTAGCAGATTATTATCAAATGCAGGGGTTATTTGAAGTAGCAGAAAAACGTATAAATGAAGCACTAGCAATTTTACCAGACGAGCCACTATTGCATTTTGCCAAAGCTGAGCTTTTATTTGAAACGGGTCGCTTTTTAGAAGCTGCAAGGTTGTATGAAGAATTATATGCGCAACAAGGCGAATTTGCTGGTATTAATCTTGTCGAACGATTGGCAGAGGTTTATCGCGCTGGGGCTGCCTACGAAACGGCATTTGATTACTATTTAAAGGCACTTGAAGATGAGGTAAAACCAGATGTTTTATTTGGAGCGGCGTATTCAGCTTTCCAATCTCAAAAATACGAGATGGCTATTAAACAATTAGAGGAATTGAAAGAGTTAGATCCTGATTACTTCTCAGCTTACTTATTGCTAGCGGAAAGCTATGCGATGACAGAGGATAATCAAAAAGCCTATGCGGCGATTCAAGAGGGATTAAAGCGCGATGAATATGATAAATCGCTCTATCTGTTTGCTGGGAAAATGGCATTGAAAAATGGTTTGCCAGTAGAAGCTGAGCAATATTTACGAGAAGCGATAGCATTAGACCCTGAGTATATGGAAGCAATATTAGCACTTATTTCCGTTTTAGGACAGCAAGAGCGGAATGAGGATGTCATTGAATTATTTGAGTCTCTACAGCAAAATGATTTTGAATGGAGCACGTTATACCCTTTTGCGGCGGAGGCATATGAAAATTTAGAATTGTACGACCGTGCATACGAATTTTACAGTTTGGCATATAATGATTTTAAGGAAGACGCAACATTTTTAGAAAAATATGTGTATTTTTTATTAGAGGAAGGAAAACGTTCAGAAGCAAAAGTGGTTCTTGGACAATTAATTACTATTCAACCAGGTGAACCAGAGTGGCAAGAGAAGTTAGAAACCTTAGAATTTGAGTAAAGGAGGGAGTGGGTATGACTGCTTCTGTATCAGTTGTTGATAAAAAAGCATTTGTTCGATGGTTTTTAAAAAATTATCAATTGAAACGCCGTGAGTGTGTTTGGATTTTAAATTACTTATTAAGTAATGATGACTTATTAAAACGAATCCGATTTGTGGAAGAAGCTCACTATTGTCCTAGAGCAATGGTGATGTCAACAGTTGATTCAACAGGTGTGCCTTTTCGTTTCTATAAAGGCAATGTAATGACCGCAGACGCTGAGAAGTCTTTCCATGATTTACGCTTACATGAGCAAGAAGATATGTATATACAATTGAATTTTCCTAATATACCACCAAGTGCACAATACTTAGCAGTTCTAGAAGAAAACCCTTATATGCCAGAGACACTGCTAGTTAGTGAAAAAGATCGTTTACTGGCAGAAGAGCTGCTTTCCAATAGCTTACTCGTATTCCAAGAAGAAAAATTACTCGCACAAATTGATGAAGCCCTTGACCAGGGAGATGAAGAGCGTTTTTATGAATTGTCTAATTTGTTACAGGCATTAAAGGAAACGGCTAATTTACCTTAGTCATAGGTAAAAATTGAATGTCCTTTACCCACTTCAATATGGTAACATTACTAGTGAATGATTGTTTTCACTTTTAATTGGGTATCCTATTGAAGAGTGGAAAAGGGCATTTTTATTTTGTGACAAAGGAGGTTTGTTGAATGTACTTTAATGCAAACGATGTGACATCGTTTTTGGGACAGAAGGATTTCATTGATACTGCGATTGTTCCGCTCATATCCATCGATTTATCTTCTGAAAAAATAAAGCAAAGTGGCGCAGAAGTAGATTTTGTAATGTCTTTAACTTCTTTCATAGAACAACAGTTTAAAGGCCGTTTATTAGTAATGCCACCTTTTTCTCATATGACTTCGTTAAAAAACGAAGAATTACCACAGCAATTTGAAACGCAATTACATAGTGCTGGTTTTAAGCATGTGTTCTTCATTACTTGTGACCATTCTTGGACAAATATTGGAGATATAGTAAATATTATTTGGTTACCAGCGATTCCGTTAGAAAGTATGGATGCCAGTGTGAAAAAATCCATTCTCGAAGATCAATTACGACAAGTGGTTCCGATGCTTTCGACCAAATGGGCACAGATTTAACAATTAGTTTCAATAAATGTTCACATTCTCCAGCTTTCCACAGAATGCTATATTGACCAAGCTATGGACTTGATATATCATATATATGTCCTAGTATTACTATTTGTAAAAGTATGTCCGTTGGACTGACCTTTAAGTTAGAGGGGGGAAAATAATGAGTAATAATCGAGTTTCACGTCGTCAATTTCTAAGTTATACACTTACTGGTGTTGGTGGATTTATGGCGGCAGGTATGTTAATGCCAATGCTTCGATTTGCAATTGATCCAGTGTTACAAAAGCATGATGGTGGAGATTTTGTAGAGACTGAGCATAAAATCGCTGATCTCACAGAAGAGCCAGTAAAAGTTGACTTTTCATTTGAACAAGTGGATGCATGGTACAAATCAAATGTAACAAACGTAGCGTGGGTTTATAAAGATGGGGATCAAATCATTGCTCTATCACCTGTTTGTAAGCATTTAGGATGTATGGTTGACTGGAATGGAGATTCTGCACACCCAGGACAATTCTTCTGTCCATGTCACGCAGGACGTTACGAGAAAAACGGAAAAAACATTGCAGGTACACCACCTCTAGGTCCGTTGGATGAATTTGATGTACAAGAAAAAGATGGCTATTTAATGATTGGTCCAGCTAAAGCAAATACTCTAGTTAAATAAGTAAGGGGGTACGACAACAGTGCTAAATAAAATTTATGATTGGGTCGATGAACGCCTAGATATTACACCGATTTGGCGTGATATTGCCGACCACGAAGTGCCAGAGCACGTTAACCCTGCACATCATTTTTCAGCATTCGTTTACTGCTTCGGTGGATTAACATTCTTCATCACAGTAATTCAAATTCTATCTGGTATGTTCCTAACAATGTATTATGTACCAGACGTTGTGAATGCCTGGAAATCAGTTTATTATTTACAAAACGAAGTAGCGTTTGGTGAAATCGTGCGCGGTATGCACCACTGGGGAGCTTCATTAGTTATCGTAATGATGTTCTTACATACACTTCGTGTATTCTTCACGGGTTCTTATAAGAAACCTCGTGAGTTAAACTGGATGGTTGGTGTAGGTATTTTTGGTGTAATGATGGGTCTTGGCTTTACAGGATACTTATTACCATGGGATATGAAAGCATTATTCGCTACTAAAGTAGGTATCGAAATTGCAGCATCTGTTCCGTTTATCGGTTCGATAATAAAAGTATTATTAGCGGGTGACACTACAATTCTTGGTGCTCAAACGTTAACTCGATTCTTTGCGATTCATGTATTCTTCTTGCCTGCAGTATTGTTTGGGTTACTTGCAGCACACTTTATCATGATTCGTCGTCAAGGAATTTCAGGACCGTTGTAATTGTCTTGACGGTTCGATGATCTTTAAAAGGAGGGGACACTATGCATCGCGGAAAAGGAATGAAATTTGTCGGCGATTCTCGTATTAAAGCGAATCACAGAATGCCGAATGTTCCAAAGGATTATTCCGAATATCCAGGTAAGACGGAAGCTTTCTGGCCGAACTTCTTACTGAAGGAATGGATGGTTGGTGCTGTATTTTTAATTGGATACTTATTATTAACTGTCGCTCACCCGTCGCCACTTGAAGGGCCGGCAGATCCAACTAGAGCATATACACCGCTACCGGACTGGTACTTCTTATTCATGTATCAACTTTTAAAATACTCATTTGCTTCTGGTCCATACAATGTAATTGGAGCAATTGTAATTCCAGGTCTTGCATTTGGAGCGCTATTATTAATGCCATTTTTAGACAAGGGTCCAGAACGTCGTCCATCTAAACGTCCATTACCAACAGCGTTTATGTTATTAACTTTAGCTGCTATGTTCTACCTAACTTGGGAGTCAGTTGTTAACCACGACTGGGAAGCTCAAAAAGCTATGGGTGCAATCGTAGAAACAGTTGAATTCGATAAAGAATCAGAAGGTTATAAACTGTACGCTGGTTCAGCATGTATTACATGTCACGGTGAAGGATTAGAAGGTGGAGCTGGTGCACCAACACTAATGAACACAGGTTTAACTGCTGACGAGATTAAGGACATTGCTCATAATGGTTCTAAGAGTGGTAAAATGCCACCAGGATTATGGACAGGTTCAGACGAAGATCTTCAAAAACTTGCTGAATTTATCGAAAGTTTAAAAGCAGAGTAATAGTAAAAGAGTCAGGAAACTGGCTCTTTTTTTTCGACCTTGTTATAATATTGTGACTGAATGCCGAGCGAAAAAGTTCCCTTTCCCTATTCATTTTAGCGAAAAATGTCGAAAAATAGTTTTGAATGGTGTTAATAAAGCGAATTAAATCTATCCATTAACACATATTGAAGTTATAGAAATTCGTTCACCTCGAGAGAAGAAGCATCTCTATACATAATCAAAGAATTTTAGAAAAGCGCAAGGAGTTGTAATCATGCAAATAACACGTGCAAATCTTTGGTATCTTCTTAACCACAAGTCATTCTTAATAGCGCTACTTATTATTAATCTATTAGGCACGGTTTATGGCTATTATTGGTATGGGTGGCAGCTTGCAATAACAAAGCCTATATTTTATATTTTTGTTCCTGATAGTCCGACAGCTAGCTTATTCTTTTGCTTTGTGTTAATTGCTTGGATTTTGGGGAAAAGTTGGCCGCTTATGGAAGTTTTAGCGCTGGTTACGCTGGTGAAATATGGCCTATGGGCAGATGTCATGAATATTTGGACATTAGTTGAAACAGGATCGATAGGTTGGCAAGGCTGGATGTTAGTAGGATCACATTTTGCAATGGCAGTTCAAGCTATATTATATATGAAGAAATATGTTTTCACTTATTGGCATGTGGTCATAGCGGCTGTCTGGACGTTACATAATGATGTCATTGACTATGTGTTTGGTCAAATGCCTATGTATGGGGATTTAGTCAAGTACACAAGCTATATTGGCTACTTTACATTTTGGTTATCAATTGCATGTATTCTCCTTGCGATTTTCTCAATTAGGTGGCGCAAATATTTGCCGAATTAGGGTATAAATTATAGAATTATAGTATCGAGGTAGAAAGGGGTTAGAATATTGTCAACAAGCATGTATATTGTTTATTTTATTATTATTATGCTGCTGCCACTTTATGCACAAATGAAAGTAAAAGGCACGTATAATAAATTTGCGAAACAACGTACAATGAAAGGCCAAACAGGTGCAGAGGTAGCGCGTGCGATTTTAGATGCGAACGGCTTATATGATGTACGAGTTGTGCCAACACAAGGTGTGTTGTCAGATCATTATAATCCGGCAACCAAAACAGTTGCTTTATCAGAAAGTAACTTTTATGAAGCGAGTGTTGCAGGTGCTGCGGTAGCTGCCCATGAGGTAGGTCACGCCATCCAACATAAAGAAGCTTATTCCATGCTTACATTACGTAGTAAGCTAGTCCCAGTGGCAAATATTTCTTCTAATGCGTCTTGGATTTTCGTAATGATTGGTATTTTTGCAAGTAGTACGAATTTCTTGCTGTTAGGTATCATATTATTAGCAGCAGGTGTTGTTTTCCAATTAGTGACACTTCCTGTGGAGTTTGATGCTTCAAAGCGAGCATTAGTTCAAATGAATACGCTTGGAATTATCACAAATGAAGAAGAACGACCAGCTCGAAAAGTATTAAGTGCTGCAGCATTAACATATGTAGCAGCGGCGGCAGTGGCTGTACTTGAATTATTACGTTTAATTTTAATTTTCACCAATATGCGCAGCGATGACTAAGAAAAAACTTGTTATGGTGGTACACCACTATAACAAGTTTTTTATCTTCGAACGCTTAATGAAGCGGCTGTTTTTGATCATCAAGGGTGAAGCCTTCTCCTGCCACATCGCGTACTTCTATAATAGAAACGAAAGCGTGCGGATCGACTTCATGAACAATGGATTTTAAACGTACAACTTCATTGCGGCCAATAACACAATAAATAACTTCCTTAGGCTGTTTAGTAAAATGACCATGACCTTCTAAAATCGTGATTCCTCGCTCCATTCGTAGGGCGATTGTTTCCGCAATGACACCTGATTTCTCGGATATAATGAGTGCACCACGGGCTGCATAGGCACCTTCCTGTACAAAGTCAATGACACGAGCACCAACAAACACAGCGACTAATGTGTACATCATGGAACGAGCATCTAAGAATGTTAGCCATGAAAGGATTATAACAATGGCGTCGAAGACAAACATGGTTTTACCCATACTCCAACCAAAATATTTATGCCCAAGTCGCGCCAAAATATCGACACCACCTGTAGTGCCGCCAAAGCGAAAGACAATACCTAGTCCGAGTCCGACGAAAACACCAGCGAAAAGGGCAACAAGTAACATGTCATCTTCTAAATGAATTGTAAATTGGTATTTCTGGAAAATCTTTAGAAAAAGAGAAACAGATAAAGTGCCGACAAGTGTATAGACAAACGATTTCTTTCCAAGTAATCGATAACCAATTATAAACATGGGAATATTTAATAATAGGTTCATTAAGGCGGGGTCCCATCCTAATGTAAAGTATAGTATGAGTGTAATTCCACTAAGTCCACCTTCACCCAGCTGATTTTGAATGTTGAAGTGAACAAAGCCGAAGCTAAAAATTGCTGCTCCGAGCATTATTGCGATAATATTACGAATTTTAATCTGTTTTAACATTTGACCTCCTGTAGTTCCAAACAAATGAAGTAACGTTATCTATTATCTGACATTTTATTGGTTTTGACAACAACGGTGTAAATTTTATAGGATGGTAAATAGGAGTGTGATTAAAATGGCAGATCAGCTAACTATGGAAGCATTACAACAGCGTGTTGATAATTATATAGGACAATTTAAAGAAGGCTATTTCCCGCCATTCGAACTGCTGGCCCGTTTAACAGAGGAATTAGGCGAGCTGTCCCGTGAGGTTCAGGATGTATATGGGCAAAAAAAGAAAAAGAATACAGAAGAAGCAAACAGTATTGAAGAAGAACTAGGGGACTTTTTCTTTGTTTTAGTATGCTTTGCCAATGCTCAAGGCATTAAATTAGATGAAGCTCTATTAAGGGTCATACATAAATTTGAAACTAGGGATAAGGATCGTTGGACTAGAAAGGATGAAGAATGATGTCGATTCGTGTAGCCATTGCAGGAGCAAGAGGAAAGATGGGGGCTGAGGCTGTACATACGGTCATGAAACATGACAAAATGGAATTAGTAGCTGTACTAGATTATAAGGAAGTAGGAAAAACATTAGCTGATTTAGACATGTTTCCAGCGAGCTATAAGGTACCTGTATTTACGGAAATGCATGATCTTGTAGAAGCAACTGCCCCAGATGTACTAGTGGATTTAACGAACCCACATGCTGTATACAATCATACTAAAGAAGCATTGAATTTAAATGTACGACCTGTAATTGGTACAACCGGATTTACAGATGCACAACTAGAAGAATTATCAACAATTGCTAAAGAAAAAGAGTTAGGCTGCATTATTGCACCCAACTTTGCGATTGGCGCTATCCTGATGATGAAATTTGCGAAAGAAGCGGCCAAATACTTACCAGATGTAGAAATTATTGAAATGCATCATGATCAAAAACTTGATGCACCATCTGGAACAGCAGTGAAAACGGCCCAATTAATTCAAGAGGTACGTTCGCAAAAGATTCAGGGGCATCCAGAAGAAAAAGAAACCATTAAAGGTGCAAGAGGTGGAGATTTTGATGGTATGCGCGTTCACTCCGTACGCTTACCTGGTTTAGTGGCACACCAGCAAGTATTATTTGGTGGTGATGGGCAGCTCTTAACGATTCGCCATGATTCGTTAAATCGTAATTCTTTTATGTCAGGCATTGCCTTTTGTGTAGAAGAGGTTATGAAAATGGATCAGCTTGTTTATGGTTTAGAAAACATCATCTAAAGATTGGGATGGAAGCTATATGAAAATCGCATTGATTGCACATGATCGTAAAAAAGATAATTTAGTACAGTTTGCTATTGCTTACAAAGATATTTTACTTGAACATTCACTTTATGCTACCGGTACAACGGGACAGCGTGTAATTGAAGCCACTGGTTTAGAGGTAACGCGTTTTCGTTCAGGTCCACTTGGTGGTGACCAACAAATTGGGGCAATGATTGCCAATAATGATATGGATATGGTTATTTTTTTCCGCGATCCATTAACAGCACAGCCACATGAGCCAGATGTTTCTGCACTTATCCGTCTTTGTGATGTTTACCAAGTGCCACTGGCGACAAATATGGGAACAGCAGAAATATTATTAAAAGGCCTGCAAGAAGGCTTTGTGGATTGGAGACTGATACAAGAAAGACGCAACTATTAAAAGACGTGATTTAGAAAGGATGATCATCGAATGAAAAAGCTAAAAATCGGCATTACCTGTTATCCAACAGTTGGAGGCTCTGGTGTTATTGCAACAGAATTAGGCAAAATGCTTGCAGAAAGAGGACATGAAATTCATTTCATTACCTCAAGCGTACCATTTCGATTGAATAAAATTTATCCAACCGTCTTTTTCCATGAAGTCGAAGTTAATAATTATTCAGTGTTTCAATATTCACCATACGATATTGCATTAGCGAGTAAAATGGCAGACGTCATCAAGGATGAAGAGTTGGATGTGTTGCATGTGCATTACGCAATTCCACATGCAGTATGTGCAGTGTTAGCGCGTGAAATGAGTGGTCGAGATATTGGCATCGTCACAACACTTCATGGCACAGATATTTCGGTGCTTGGGCAAGATTCTACGCTTTCACAAGCCATTAAGTATGGGATTGATAAATCTGATATTGTGACAACCGTGTCACACGCATTAAAAGAACAAACCTATGAATTAATTGATACAGTAAAGCCAATTGAAACGATTTATAATTTTGTGGATGAACGTGAGTACTTCCCTCGAAATTCTGGGAACTTAAAAGAGCAATTTGGTATACAAGAAGATGAAAAAGTCATCATTCATGTTTCTAACTTCCGTAAAATCAAGAATCTTCCGCATATAATTGACGCCTTTATGAAAATTCGTGCCAACATGAAGGCGAAGCTTTTATTAGTAGGCGACGGGCCAGAAAAGCATCGAATAATGGACCAAGTAAAGGAAAGCCCATATATGAAGGATGTTCTATTTTTAGGGAAACAAGAAAATTTAGCCGAACTATATGCAATTAGTGACCTCAAGCTGTTACTTTCTCAGCAGGAATCGTTTGGACTGGTTTTATTAGAGGCAATGGCTTGTGGAGTACCTTGTATTGGAACAAATGTAGGAGGTATTCCGGAAGTCATTGAACATGGCGTGGATGGCTTTATTGTGGAATTAGGAGATACAGAGGCAGTAGCTGAATATGCTGTTCATTTATTGCAAGATGAGGAAAAATTACTGCGTTTCAGAGAAGCAGCCATTTGTGCAGTCAGTGACAAATTCCACTCATCCAAAATTGTAGAACAATACGAAAAACTGTACGAGAAGGTAGCGGAAAGAAATCATGCAAAACAATAAAGAATGGCAGGCAGCCTATTCAGTCGTTGAACAATTAGAACATGCAGGCTTTGAGGCAGTTATTGTAGGTGGAGCTGTTAGAGATGCTTTACTTGATCGTCCTGCACATGATGTTGATGTTGCGACAAACGCGCTGCCTGAAGAAGTAAAATCAGTATTTCAACGGACAGTAGATATTGGGATTCAGCATGGGACGGTACTCGTTATCGTACCCGCTGGACCTGTTGAGGTAACGACTTATCGTACAGATGGGGAATATACAGATCATCGAAGACCAGAAAAAGTACAGTTTGTTCGCTCTCTACAAGATGATTTACAACGTCGGGATTTTACAATGAATGCTATCGCTATGCGCCATGATGGCTCTTTTGTAGATTTTTACGGTGGTCGTCAAGACATAGAACTTCGGGTTATTCGAGCTGTTGGCGATGCTCAAAAACGCTTTGCTGAGGACGCGTTGCGCATGTTACGAGCGATTCGTTTTTCAGCACAGCTTGATTTCACAATAACCGAAGATACGTTGACTGCAATACAAAATAGAGCAGCAGATATCACATTTATTGCAAGCGAACGTATCAAAGCAGAGCTAGATAAGCTATGGCTAGGAACTACTGTCTTTAAGGGGCTACAGAAGTTAGAGGAAAGTGGCTTGGCAGTGTATTTACCAGGTGATTTTCAGGCTGAATACTGGCAGGATTTTCGAACTGAGGACAAGCAGTTAGGCTGGGCCTATTTCGCTTTACTTCAAGGAGAAAACTGGCGAGAGGTTCTGCGAAGTTATCGTCTATCTAATAAAGAAATGGCGTTTGTTAAATCTGTGCTGACAGCGTTTGAAGCGCTAAAAAACGGCTGGACAAATTCACATTATTTTACCTACACAGAACAGGAGCTGGAAGCAGCTTTATATTTCGCGAAACTGCGCCAGCTGGATGCTTGTTTACCTAACCAGCCCATTCATACATTACAGGACAAGCTACCGATTCGACAGAAACAAGAAGTTGTGGTGAATGGGGCGGATTTACTTAAATGGTCTGGTAAAAAGGGAGGACCTTGGGTAAAAGAAGCATTAGAGAACATGCTGGAAGCCATACTTCATAATGAACTTGAAAATGACCAACAACAGATAAGAAACTGGCTCGATCACAACTACTTCCATGAAGCTTGAGCCTCCTTTTTTCCACATATATTTTCCTTCAAGCCGTCCCAGAATAGTATGGGACGGCTTGCCATCTCTATCGCTGGTGGTCATTTCGTTTAATTTACAGTATGATTAAGAAAAATAGTTACATAAAAAAGTGAGTTTACAAAAGGAATGATGTGAACATGACAATTTCCATGAAAGATGCAATTTTAAAAAGAATACTTGCTGCCGATGGTGAAGCGGTTTCAGGTCAAGAATTAGCGGATTCTCTTGGTGTCTCAAGGACGGCTGTCTGGAAGCATATGCAGACGTTACAGGAAGAGGGCTACACATTTGAAACGATTAAGAAAAAAGGATATGTATTAACAGGAGTACCAAATAGTTTAAGTCCTGCACAAATTGAGCTTTTTTTAAAAACAGAGCATTTTGGAAGGGAAATTCATTATTTTGATATCGTAGATTCAACACAGACGGTTGCCCATAAACTTGCACAGGAGGGGGCGCCACACGGCACGATCATTATAGCTGAGGAGCAAACAGCAGGTCGTGGTCGGATGGCTCGTCCATGGGAGTCTGTTCATGGTACTGGTATATGGATGACGATTATCGTTCGACCAGATGTCACTCCTCAACAGGCATCATCCTATACACTTGTCGTGGCAGTGGCTGTCACAATGGCCATTAAAACGCTTTATAAAGATGTAGAACCAGCTATTAAATGGCCGAATGATTTACTAGTTAACGGCAAAAAATGCACGGGTATTTTAACGGAGATGCAGGCAGAAGCAGATCTGGTACAGGCATTACTAGTTGGCATTGGAATAAATGCTAACCAGGAGGCTTCTGAATTTTCACCTGATATTGCGAATATTGCTACTTCATTACGATTAGAAGCTGGAGAAGAAATTAATCGTGCCGCACTTGTAGCTTTAATTTTACAGTATTTAGAGCAATTTACAGAGTTATATGTCGAAGAGGGATTTGCAAGTATCAAAACCCTATGGGAACAAATGTCTTGTACGATTGGTCAACGTATTGAGGTGACGACAATACGAGAACGCTTTGAAGGAATTGCTAGTGGAATTACAGATGATGGCGTGCTACAGCTTACCCAGGATGATGGATCAGTTCGTACTATTTATGCAGGAGATATCAAAATACTATAAAAATAAGCTGCAGGGTATGAGCCTGCAGCTTATTTGATGACTTCAATTATTATTATTTGAGTGATACATCTACATCACCATGTGATAAAGAAATGTTCAACTGGTGATCACCATTGTAACGTTGAGTGACTGTACCACTTTGTTCTGTGCCATTAATTATTATATCGCCAAAACTTGTTTTTACTTCATAACCAAGATCACTTTGTTTGTTTTGTAAGTGAAACGTTGCATCGCCAAAGCTAGATGCGATGGTTGAGGAACCATTTAAAGTTCCCACAATATCAATATCACCATGTTGGCTTTCGATGTTGACACCATTACTAGCGTATTGCTTGAACGTTAAATCACCAAAATCCTGTGTAATCTCGGTTTTCTCGCCAGTTATGTCGTTGAAGGTAATATCTCCATAATTTTGTATAAGAGTTAGCTGCTGATAATGAAACCCACTAAGTGATGTATCCCCAAATTCACTATCGATCACGATTGTCTCTAGTTTAGTATCTGTTGGAACATAGAGTTTGATAGATGGAGAAGAAAAGCTTGCAAGACCAAATTGAAAACTGTTCTTTTTCTTCGCCTTTGTTTCAATCCGTAAAGTTCCATCTTCAACACGGTACGAGACGTCTTGCTGTTCGAGTACATTGGTTTCTAATTTATATTTGTCATCGCTTGCGACAATGACGATATCCCCATAATCATTTACTATATTAATATTAGTAAACTTATCTAGGTTATGCGATTCACTAACTAATTTATTGCTACCTGGCACGTGAAGGCCATCATCATCTTTGATAAATAGCCATCGACCACCTGAAAAATAACCGACTAATGCTAGTAAAATACCTAACGCAATCATGGTCATGGCAATAAGCGTATTTTTGGAGGTCATTTACAAGCCTCCTTTCTGTTTTTTCGTTATTTTATGGAATAAGCTGCCCAATGTTTCAATAGAGACAAGGACGGTTTTCTTGATAAAACGGGCAACGAAAGGAAAAAGTAAGACACCTAATCCCGTAATAATAAAGCCAACTCCCATAAACAATAAAGCGGTAGGCCAATGCTCATTAAAAATGAAGAAGCCTGAAATAAGGGCGGCAATCCCACCAACAAAAATACTTAAAATACCTGCTCCAATGGCAAATATTAAACTAATAATGACAGCACCAAATGAAAAAATAAGTGCAATAGCTGTTGCAAGTAGTGGTAAAGAAAGTGGTGCAGAAAGTATAGCTAGAATAATGAGCCATATGGCTGTCATATTCTTTTTAGCCGTTTTCTCTGAAGCATTTTCTAAATCCTTCAAGGCGAAATCAGCCAATATTTGTGAGGCAACATGAGAAGGGGAGCCTAGTTCTGAAATAACCTGTTGCTCATTATTCTCTCCTGCTTCCTCAAAGTATTCTTCATAATAGGCAAGAGCAGCGTCTAACTCATGCGCAGGAAGGCGCCGTAATTTCCCTCGTAGCTTTTTCAAATAGCTAGCACTATCCATCTATAATCCCTCCTAAAAGTACACAATCAACCTTTTCCTTATACACTTGCCATTCTTTTAAAAGCTCTAATAAGCGTATACGTCCATGCTCTGTAATTTGATAATAGCGTCTATTTCTACCTTGATAGGGCTGATCGTAGGTTGTTAAGTAATTTGCTTTTTGTAAGCGGCGTAATACAGGGTACAGTGTAGATTCTGATATATCCATGACTAATTGTACTTGCTGGGTTAAGGAATAACCATATGCGTCCTCTTTGTCAACGATGGCCAGTACACAAGCATCCAGTAAAGCTGAGCCAAGCTGAAATGTCATCTTCCCACCTCACATTCATTACTTATACTTCATTTTATATTATATGATATATAGTATGCGGATAGTATATGACGTATAGCATTAATTGTCAAATTATATAAATGAAAGTTTTTATTATAAGAAAATAATATTTGAAGATTACTAGGTTTATTGTTATAGTATGTGCTGAAGGGCAGTATCCATTGTGAACGGCACCTTCAAAAATGCAGGATCTCATACAACTAATATCTGCCTTGATCTTTTATGACAGGGACGGAAGAAAACAATGCGTTCAAAAAATAGCTTACTTTCATAGTGAAGCTAGTACCTCTTGTCGAGCTATGTAAAGAGGCTTTTTGCTAACGAACGAAACACACCCTTCTGTCCATTTTAGGAACAGAGGGGTTTTTCTGTTTTCTTCCCTTAAAAAAGGAGGACTACAAAATGAAAACGACAACAGATTTTTTAAAGATGAAAGAAGCAGGTGAGAAAATCGTTATGGTGACTGCCTACGATTATCCAGCCGCTAGATTTGCAGAGGATGCTGGTGTGGACATGATCCTAGTAGGGGATTCGCTTGGAATGGTGGTACTTGGCTATGATTCTACAATGCCAGTGACTGTAGCAGACATGGTCCATCATGCAAAAGCAACGCGACGTGGGGCGAAGGATACTTTTGTTGTGGTGGATATGCCATTTGGTACCTATCATGGTGATATCAATGAAACATTGAAAACGGCGATTTACATGATGCAAGAAACAGGTGCCGATGCTTTAAAAGTGGAAGGTGCTGGTGATGTGATTCCAGTCATTCAAAAGTTAACAGCTGCAGGTATTCCAGTTGTTGCTCATTTAGGCTTACTGCCACAATCGGCAGGGGTGCTTGGTGGTTATAAGGTACAGGGGAAAACAGCTGAACAGGCTACGACTCTTATTGAAGATGCAAAACAATGTGAAAAGGCTGGTGCTTGTGCGGTCGTGTTAGAATGTATACCACATCAGCTAACAGAAATAGTGTCAGCTAACCTTACTATTCCAACCGTTGGTATTGGAGCAGGTGTCGAGGCGGATGGCCAAGTGTTGGTCTATCATGACATGTTAAGCTATGGCTCACACCATATGCCAAAGTTTGTTCAACAATTTGCGGATATGGGTAAAGAGGCAAGTAGTGGAATGATTCGTTACGTGGATGCGGTAAAAGCGGGTACTTTCCCTGCACAAAAGCATTTCTTCACAATGAAAGAGGATACATTAGATCAGCTATATGGGGGCGTCAAATCATGAAGGTCGTCACAACAATACAAGCATTAACAGCCGAAATTCAGGCAGCTAAACAAGCTCATAAAACCATTGGTCTTGTTCCGACTATGGGATATTTGCATGAAGGTCATTTAACATTGGCTCAAACAGCTCGAGGAGAAAATGATTTAGTTGTCATGAGTATATTCGTCAACCCTACACAATTTGGGCCAAATGAAGATTTTGAAAGCTATCCTCGTGATTTGCCAAGAGATATTGCATTGGCAGAGTCTGTCGGTGTAGATCTTATATTTGCACCAAGTGTTGAAAACATGTATCCACATGATGGTGGAATTCGTATTCATGCCGGTGAACAGGCGACGATCCTTTGTGGAGCAAGTCGTCCAGGTCATTTTGATGGTGTGTTACAGGTGGTAGCAAAATTATTCCACCTGACACTACCAACTAGAGCATATTTTGGTCAAAAAGATGCCCAGCAAGTTGCCATTATTACAACAATGGTGCGTGATTTTAATTTTCCTTTAGAAATGCGGGTAGTACCCATTGTGCGTGAGGAAGATGGTTTAGCGAAATCATCACGCAACATTTATTTAAATGAATCAGAGCGGGAAGAGGCTCCTGCAATCAATGAAGCACTTCAATTAGCTAGGGACTGTTTTTTAACGAATGGAGATGCTGAACAAGCATTAACAAAAGCAAAAGCTCATATTCAAGCACGAACTCATGGCCGAATTGATTATATTGAATTATTAGCTTATCCAGATTTAATACCAGTGACAGAAACGACACAACAAATATTGTTAGCAGCAGCGGTATATATTGGGCAAACACGCTTAATTGATAATTGTATCTTTACTGTGAAAGAGGGACTATAAATATGTTACGTATGATGATGAATAGTAAAATCCACCGTGCAACAGTGACTCAGGCGGACCTAAATTATGTTGGCTCGATAACAATTGATGCGGATATTTTAGATGCAGTAGGTATGCTGCCAAATGAAAAGGTACATGTTGTCAATAATAATAATGGCGCTCGTTTTGAAACGTATATTATTGCAGGTGAGCGTGGTTCAGGCGTGATCTGTGTCAATGGAGCGGCAGCACGACTCGTACAACGTGGTGATATTGTCATTATTATTTCTTATGTGTATGTGGATGATCACGAGGCAAAAGAGCATAAACCGACTGTTGCTATTATGGGTGAGGGCAATACAATTAAAGAAATGATTGCCCATGAACCAGAAGCAACAGTGATGTAATAGGAGAACGTTTTACCATTATTCCAGAAACAAACAAGGGTAAAACAGTTGGAAGTCGATATCTAATAGGAGGATGGCATAGCTCATTTATTGTAGCTAAATAGCCAATCCTCCTTTTTTTGTGATTGAATATGTTACAAAAGTAACTGGTAAAATTTTGATTTTACTAACTATTAAACTAGTTTACAAAATTATAATTTTACAAATGTTCTAGTATTTTGTGAGATATTTATGTAGAATTTAGTTGTTAGTACATCATTTTACTAGTGGAGGTATCATTTGTAATGGAAAATAAACGTAACAAATTTTTAACAGCTACTGCAGCAGCACTGGCTGTCACAGCGGTAGCGGTAGCGCCAGTATCAGCAGCAAGTCCTTTTTCAGACGTAAAAGAAAGTCATGCAAATTATGAGGGCATATCTACACTTTATGCGGCAGGTATTATTAGTGGCTACCCAGATGGTACATTCAAACCTGATACAAATGTCACACGTGGACAAGCTGCAAAAATGATTGCAGGCGCATTAAAGCTAGACACAAAAGAAGTTGAGAATCCAAACTTTAAGGATATTAAAGCAGATAATCCATATTACGGCCCAATCGCAGCGCTAGTAGGATTAAACGTTATTTCAGGCTATGGAGACAACACATTCCGTCCAAACCAAACGATTACACATGGTGATTTGGCAAAAATCTTGTCATCTATTCCTACTTTACCAGAGTTAGAAAGTGCTAAAAATCATGGAGCTAGTGAAAACGTAACTCGTGGACAACTAGCAACATTGATTGCAGAAGCTCTAACAAAATCAAACACAGAGACACCAGAAACAGAAAAACCTGAACCAGAAAAACCAGAAAAACCGGAAACTGAAAAACCGGAAGATGCATTTACATTATCAGTTCTACATGTTAATGATACACATGCTCGTGCAAATGAATTACCTAAATTGGCGACAGTGGTAAAAGAGCAACGTGAAACGAAGAAAAATGTTCTAACTTTACATGCAGGAGATGCATTTAGTGGAACACTATACTTCACAGAATTCCAAGGAAAAGCTGACTTAACTCTATTAAATGAAATTGGCTTTGACGCCATGGTATTTGGTAACCATGAATTTGATTTAGGTGGATCAAAAGAAGGCCATCAAGCACTAGTAGACTTTATTAAAGGTGCTAAATTCCCATTTGTGGATGCCAATACAGATTTTTCTGCAGATGATAAATTCACAGGTTTATTTACAGATTTAATTTCAAGTGAGCCTGAAAACGGTAAAATTTATTCAGGTATTGTGAAAGAAATTGATGGGGAAAAAGTAGGTATTTTCGGTCTAACAACAGAAGAAACGAAAGGTATTTCTTCTCCAAATAAAGTAACTTTTACAAACTATATCGATGAAGCAAAAAAAGCAGTAGCTGCCTTTGAAGGAATGGGCGTAAACAAAATTATCGCTCTAACACATATTGGGTACAATGATAATGCAAATGTAGATAATGATATTTTACTAGCGAAAAACGTACCAGGTATTGATGTTATTGTTGGTGGACATGACCATACAAAATTAGAAAAGCCAGTTGTTGTCGATACAAACACAGTGGGCGAAGCAAAAGATGCTACATTAATCGTACAAGCTAATGAGTATGTAAAGTATTTAGGTACACTTGATGTAACATTTGATGGAAATGGCGTTGTTACAGAATATGGCGGCGAATTAATCGACCTTGGTAAAGTTACACCAGACGAGGCATTAGTGAAATTACTTGAGCCATATAAAGCAAAAGTAGATGAAGTGAGTAACAAGGAAATCGGTGTTAAAATTGCTGAGAAGTTAGAGAACCCACGTTCAACTGAAACAGGTCCAAGTGTGCGTAGTAATGAAACAGTGTTAGGAAATATCATTACGGACGGTATGCTTGAAAAGGCGCAACAATATACAGATAAAACCGTTATTATGGCACTACAAAACGGTGGTGGTATTCGTGAAGAAATTCCAGCAGGTAATATTACAGTTGGTCAAGTAATAACAGTATTGCCAAATGGTAACACTTTGGCTTTAATGGATATTACTGGTGCAGAGCTAAAAGCAGCATTTGAAGTTGCAGTAAAAAATGCACCGAAAGAAAATGGTGGTTTCCTACATATTGCTGGAGGAAAACTACAATATGATTCATCAAAAGAAGTAGGCTCACGTGTTGTGTCTATTGAATATTTAGATAAAGCAACTGGTAAGTATGTAGCTTTAGAAGATTCTAAAACATATACAGTAGCTACAAACGCCTACACTGCTAAAGGTGGCGACAGCCTTGATATGTTTGGTAAAGCATATGCAGACGGTCGTGTAACAGATTTAGGTTTATCTGATTGGGAAAACCTACAAGAGCAATTACTATCATTAAAAGAAGTGAAAACAGCAACAGAAGGTCGAATTGTTGATGTTGCAAAAAAGCAATAATACCTACGAAAGAATAGCTTGAAAACGGCATAAACTTATTCAAGAAGAAATAATGCCACTACGCTATTTCCGCAATCTTCAGGATTTCCCTGAGGTTGCGGTTTTTTTATTTTGTACGTAATGAAAGTGTTTCAATATTAACAGAGTATACAGGGGAGAAAGGATGCCGCAGAGCCAAATATATGATAAAATTCTTCTTATCTAATGTGAACTGTGAGTTGAGATGTATGATGGAAAGTCAAAAATATGCAATTGTGGATTTGGAGACAACGGGTCATTCACCAGCAAATGGGGACCGGATGATTCAAATTGCGATAGTTATTATGAAGGATTGGGAAATTGAGCGTACTTATACGAAATTTATTAATCCAGGGAAAGCCATCCCATCTTTCATTCAAGATTTAACGCATATAACGAATGAGGATGTAAAGGATTCATTACCTTTTGAGGAACATGCGGATTACATATATGAGCTACTTGCGGATTGTGTGTTTGTAGCCCATAATGCCGATTTTGACTTATCCTTTTTACAAGCGGAGTTTAAACGTGCAGGTCTTCCAAAGTGGCACGGTAAAAAAATGGATACTGTTGAGCTTGCTAAAATATTGTTTCCTACGTCACTCGGCTTTAAGTTAGGAGACTTAGCGGCAGATTTAAATATAGAGCTGGCCAATGCTCATCGAGCGGACGACGATGCTCGTGCTACCGCAGAGCTGTTCATATGCTGTTGGAAGGAGCTGTTAAGCCTTCCTCAACTAACGTTAGAACAAATGCATAAACGTTCATTTCGCTTAAAGTCGAATATTTCTCAGCTTTTTTTCGAGGCACTTCAAATAAAACGTCAGCATGTGACTGGCAATGAAAATGTACACTATTATCGAAATTTTGCAATTTGTAATGGTCGGAATAAACACGACAATGCGTCAGAGACAATTGACTACCCGCAAACAGTAGCTGACAAGACTTCTTTAATGACAAAGGCACTGCCAAATTTTGAAGAGCGTCCTGCACAATTTAAGATGATGGATACGATTTGGCAAGCATTACATGAACAAAAAGAATGCGTCATTGAAGCTTCCACGGGTATTGGGAAAACGGCTGGTTATTTACTGCCGGCAATCGTGTATGCTCGTACTGTCCATAAAAAAATTGCGATCAGCACCTATACATCGTATCTACAAGAACAGCTTGTAGAGGAGGAGCTTCCTAAGATTGAAAAAATTCTAGGGACAAAAGTGAATTTGTGTGTGCTCAAGGGGATGCAGCATTATATTGATCTAGAACGTTTTGAGCAATGTATGGCATATGCTGACGAATCCTATGATGATACATTTACTATTTTACAGATCCTCGTTTGGCTGACAAAAACAGAGACGGGTGTGTTAAGTGAGCTGAATGTGTCGGGTGGCGGACAACTGTTTTTAGAGAAAATTCGCAAAATACCAAATGACAAACCTTCTAAAAGCTTTGATTTTTATGAGCAAGCTTTAAAGAATAGTGCATTTGCTGACTGTATTGTAACGAATCATGCCATGGTTTTAAGCGATTTGGTTCGTCAGACGCCGATATTTACACAAATAGATGGTTGGATAATTGATGAAGCACATCAATTTATTCAGGCTGCTATGCAACAGGATGAGATTGTCTTCTCTTATACACAATGGAAATATATTTTCGGCCAAATTGGTACAATGGAGGACACAGCGCTTTATCAACTTTTTTGTGAGGCAGCGAAGAAAAAACAACGTGTACCCATGCAAAGCTTACAGCGACTGGATGCTCAATTTATACGATTACAGCGAACATTTGATGAGACCATTCAACGAGCCGTCCAAAATATGCAACAACAAAAGAAAGGCAAGCAAGCTAGTAGTAAATGCACCTTGTTTTTAGAGGATGTAACTCTTGCCAAGGAACCGTTTTTACAAGTAAGTAAGCTGACACAGCAATGGCTTGATCTTGCAACTGAGGCTGCCAAAGGATTTGAAAATAACATTGAGCAACTAGATAAGAATGATGTTTATGTTCTATCAGAATGGCATTATTGGATTCGAGAAATGAAAATAAAAATTGCAGAATGGGAAGAAATTTTCTTGTCAGCTCAGGACGGAAATTCGGTTTGGCTAGAATTTGATGTACGAAGTGTTCCTGGTAGTTTACATGTCTTTAAGAAGCCTGCCAATGTAACACCGATTATTGAACAAGTACTAGCACCACTTCGCAAGCAAGCAAGCATTGTGTGGACATCAGGCACGATAACCGTACCAGGCAATGAACGTTTTGTTACACGACAGTTAGGAATCTCTGATAGCGTTGAGGTCATGAAACTACAGGCACCGCCAACCTATTACGCTGGTGCAAAGGCATTTATTGTAACTGATATGCCAGACATTCAACATGTCAGCCAGGAAGAGTACATTGAGGCAGTTGCTCATGCGATTACGCGGACGGTTAGAATGACAGAGGGTCGTTGCTTTGTGCTCTTTACAGCACAAGATATGCTCCGAAAAACAGTCGAGCTCATTCAAGATAGTGAACTTTTAGATGACTATATGCTTTTTGCGCAAGGTGTTACGGGAGGTAGCCGTATGCGCATACTGAAATCTTTTCAAAAATTTAGCCATGCTGTTCTTTTTGGAACAAACAGCTTTTGGGAGGGTGTCGATGTTCCTGGAGATGCCCTTGCCTCTGTTATCGTTGTACGGCTACCATTTTCTTCACCAGAAGAGCCTGTCTTTAAGGCGAGAGCTAAGCATCTTATGGCTCAAGGACGCAATTCCTTCACAGAGTTGTCGTTGCCCGAGGCTATCATGCGCTTTAAGCAAGGCTTTGGTCGCCTAATTCGTTCCTCGCAGGATAAAGGAGCCTTTATTGTCCTAGACCGTCGAATAACTAGTAAATCCTATGGTAAAGAATTTATTAAAGCTCTACCACCAATCGACGTAAAGAAATTACAGCTACCCGAATTATTAAAAGAACTGAATCATTGGAAAAAATAGAAATTACCCCTTTTAGCATCAGCTAGAAGGGGTTTTTAATAGGTTGCTAAAGTGTTTGATAATATTATATTGCTATCATCGGCCCATTATAGAGGCTTGTTTTTATTTTGCACATCAAAAAGGTTGGCATTTCGAACAATTTCAGTAATATAGTTCATGGCGATTTCCGTTGCTTGTTGGGCATCATAGCTTTTTCGATTATTTAACAGATTGGTAAACATACCTTGCCAAATTAAGAGTGTAATTTCATTGATGGCATCCACATTACCCTCAGTTAAGTAGCCTTCTTTTAAAGCGATCTCTAACATAGAACGCCCCCGTTTTGTCAGGCTGTGTTGAAACAGAATCGCCTTTAAATCTTCAGGAATATTGATTAAATCATTGGGGTAAAAATTATAATAATTTTCCAATAGTTTTTCTGGTGTTTCCCCTAAGTCCATAATAAAGACGGCATGAAAAATCTGTGGTTGTTTGAAGGAGTATTGGCAAAAACACTCCCAAGCCAATAAATATTTATCAATGGGATCTTTGCCTCTTTCTATGTAACGAGCAACTTCGTTGGTATAGTCTTGCATACATCTCATCGATGCAAAAAATAGGAGATGTGAGATTTCTGAAAAATAATTATAAATGGTTGCACTGTTATAACCGGCCTTATCGGCAACTTTTCTAATTGTGACATTCTGCAATCCTTCTTCTTCAATAATTTCCGCTGTGGCATCTACAAAGTATTTCCACATACGACTCCTTTGTATTTCCTTTTTCTTCAAAGTGATATCCCCCCGACGCACAATGGTAGTGTGAAATCATTGTTTAAATGTATATATTTACCTTTTATCAGCTAATTTAAACTTATTATAGCATAACAATTTTAGTTTCCATCTTCCATTATAGCATTTGCTTTTGTCATTTTCAGAGTTGTACATTGGATTTTCAGGTGATATACTAATCACAATTATTTTATAATCATGATTACTAAATAATCAAGATTCTGAATAATTAGATGAAGTGGGTGTTAGAACAAAGAGTAATGTACTTAGACACAAGGGGAGGATTTATTCAATGAGTAAAAAAATTGTGACACAATTTGAGTGTACATATGAAACGATCGAAAACACATGGATTGAGTTAGCAGACGGCACAAAGCTTTCTAGCCGTATATGGCTACCAACAGTGGAAGCAGGACAAAAAGTACCAGCCATTTTAGAGTATATTCCTTATCGTAAAACAGACGGCACAAGAGCGAGAGACGAGCCTATGCACGGTTATTTTGCGGGACATGGCTATGCTGTTGTTCGAGTAGATATGCGGGGTTCAGGTGAATCAGATGGCTTATTAAAAGATGAATATTTAAAGCAAGAGCAGGATGATGCCCTTGAAGTAATTGAATGGATTGCAAATCAAAGCTGGTGTGATGGTAATATCGGGATGATGGGGAAATCATGGGGCGGATTTAATTCGCTGCAAGTAGCGGCTCGTAGACCGAAGGCGTTAAAGGCGATTATTACAGTAGGCTTTACAGATGATCGATATAACAATGACATTCACTATAAGGGTGGTTGTTTGTTAAACGATAATTTCTGGTGGGGCGCCATCATGTTAGCGTACCAGCTACGTCCGATTGATCCACACATAGTTGGCGATAGCTGGCGTGGAAAATGGATGGAACGCTTAGAAAATATGCCTTTATGGATGGCACAATGGATGGAGCATCAAACAAGAGATGACTACTGGAAACATGGTTCAGTTTGTGAGAATTATGATGACATAGAAATCCCAGTTTTTGCGCTAGATGGTTGGGAAGATTCCTATACGAACACTGTCTTAAGTTTAATGGAAGGGCTTTCTGTCCCTAGAAAAGGCATTATTGGCCCATGGGCACATGTTTATCCACATGACGGAGTCCCTGGACCAGCAATGGGCTTTTTACAAGAAGCCGTGAAATGGTGGGATCATTGGTTAAAAGGAATAGATAATGATGTGATGGATGGACCGATGGTGAATGTCTGGGTAGAAGAAAGCATGGAACCATCCGTTAAAAAACCAGTTAGCAATGGATATTGGGTTGGATTGGAATCATGGCCAACAGCGGAAGAGGTAAAAACAAAGGCGTATCATCTGACGCATGGAAAATTATTAGAACACCGCAGTGATCAACAAGAACAGGTACAATTAAAAACACCGCAAAATCATGGTTTGTTATCAGGAGAATGGATGGGCGCTGGCGTACTAGGAGAAAGTCCAGCAGATCAACGAGTAGATGATGGAATGGCAATGATTTTTGAAACGGACATGCTAGAGAATCCACTAGAGATTGTGGGTTATCCGAAATTTGAAGTGGAATTAATGAGTGACAAATCGCATGCGATGCTGTTTGCACAGTTATCAGATGTAGCACCAAATGGAGCTGTCACACGTGTTTCCTATGGCGTGATGAATTTAACACACTTAAATGGTCATGATCGTGTAGAAAAGTTAACTCCTGGTGAAAAAGTGAAAGCATTTGTTCAATTAGATTGTTGCGGACATCAATTTAAAGCAGGGCACCGTTTACGCTTATCATTAGCAACAACGTTTTGGCCAATGTTTTGGCCGATGCCAGAAGATGCTACATTGACATTGAATCTTGAAACAGCTACCTTAGCATTACCAACTTTCCATGGTCATCAAATAGCTGGACCAAATATGAATCCCGAAAGTGCACCACTAACACCAATGACGACGCTACAAGAAGGAAGAGTAGATCGTTCTATTTCATATGATATTTTAACAGATACATGGACATGTATTACAGATGGGGTTGGAGGCGTATTTGGTGAAGGAATTTATCGCTTTGACGATATTGATGTCACTGTAGAACATAATTTGAAACGAGAACTAACATTAACGAATGCTGATCCATTGTCAGCTCAGTATACAATCTATCAAAAAATGAAAATTGGTCGTGAGGGTTGGTGGATTGACGCTGATATTACTGTTACCAAAACATCCGATCTAGAAGACTTCCGAATTGTTGGGGAAATGGCAATCAAAGAAAATGACAAACAGATTTTCCATAAGGAATGGGATCAAAAAATGAAACGTCATGGCTTATAAATAACATATAAGGGGTAAACATATGGAAGCTAAGTTAAAAAAGAATACAGCTACATTAGTTATTTTAGCTGTTTCAGGTGCATTGATTTACGCATTACCTTATTTTAGAAACTACTACTATGATGTCTTTCTTGATGCGTTTCATTTAACGAATACACAAATGGGGACACTTGGTAGTGCGTATGGTGTTTGTTGTTTAATTTCCTATATCTTTGGAGGATTTTGTGCAGATCGTTGGAAAACGAAATATTTATTAACCATTTCTTTAGTGGCTACAGGGTTATTAGGTTTTACCTTATTATTGTATCCACCATATCCCGTGCTTCTACTGATTCATGCTGCTTGGGGAATCACGTCCATTATGACTTTCTGGGGAGCATTAGTAAAAGCAGTTCGTTCTTTAGGTTCTGAAAATGAACAAGGAAAAGCTTTCGGATTTTTTGAAGGCGGACGTGGCGTAACCAATATCATTCAATCTGCCGTGATTTTAGGAATATTTGCTTTTTTTGCGAAACATATGAGTGATAAAATGGCTCTCTCAGCGGTTATTACGGTGTATTCTGTGATTTGTCTTTTGTTAGGATTCATGATTATGATGCTTTATAAAGATCCTGATCAAGCAATTGTAAGTCGTGAAGACAAGGAAGGCAGTAAATCATTCGATTGGGCAGTCCTTTGGAAAGTGTTAAAGATGCCAACAACTTGGCTTGCAACCATTCTTATTTTTACGTCTTATGCGATGATTATTAGCTATTATTACATCACACCTTATGCAACAGCCGCATTTGGAGCATCTACATTAATTGCTGCTGCTTTAGGCTACTTCTCTCAGTATTGTCGTCCAATCGGTAGTTTTAGTGCAGGAATCATAGGCGATCGTATTGGTGTGTCTAATATGGTGTTAATCGGCTATATATTATTAGCACTAGGTTTAGTGGGGCTCATTTTACTGCCAGGAAAAGCTTCTTTTATCCTTATGCTTTTAGTATTTATAGGGATCATCTATACATCTATGTATGCTTTGCAAGCGATGCATTTTGCTATTTTAGTAGAAGGCGATTATCCTGTAGAATCAACAGGAACCGTTTCCATGCCGCTGATGATTATTGGCTATAGTGGGGAAATCTTTATGCCAATTATTGCAGGCGCTTGTTTAGATTATTGGGGTGGCACAGCTGGCTATAAAGTATTCTTCGGTATATTATTAGGTTTAGCTATTATTGGATTCATTACAGTAGTCATTTGGCAACGTGTAACGAAAGAAAAACGCCAAGAAATTGCTTTGCAACGAAAGCTTGCGAAGGAACAGGCGCTTACTTAATTTAGTTTCATAAGGGACGCTTTCCTATAAGGTAAAAAGATGACTTTGGTATGTACCGAAGTCATCTTTTTTATGTGTATAGATTATGGTCGCTATTAGGAATTCAGTTCAAGAATTATTCTTGTGAAAATTTATTTTATAAAACTTTTTTGGTCTTCCTCGAAGCTTTTCATGCTTTTTATAGATTAGTTCAGCAACACCCTTACTTTCTAGCTCATTCAAAATGCGATTAGAGCTTCTGATAGTAATGCCTAAATGCTGGGCAATATCTGCGGAAGAAAGTTCATTTGTATTTGTTTTTTCAATGACTGCAAGAATTTTTTGAATGAACAACATAGAGATATCTAATTTTTCGCTTAATCTTTGCAGCTCCGGAGTATCCTCCATTTTTTGTAAAACTACTTTTTCCGTAGTATCTAGGCAAATAAATTGACCATCTTCTGTAATAATTAAGGATGATATGTCTTGTTGCTGTGCCTCATGATTCGCATTGTGTGCTTTTTTTCGCGCGTCATCAATATTTTGTGCAACTCCCCAACCAAGATGAAGACTAAAAGATAAATTCTCGGATAATGTATCGATTAATGTATCCTTTGCAAAGTTATTCGTAATAAAAAGTAATTCTTTTTGTGAAGTAATGATTTCAAAATGAACACTTTGCTTTTGGATAATCATTGTTAAATGATTTTTTTTACTATATTCCAATAGGGCAGTTTGTAATAGGCTCTGATTAAGTTCCGCATGTGTATTTTCTTCTTTAGGAATGAATGCATCACTTGTCAATTTCCCAATCACCATAATGCTTTCTGTCAATTGTTTATGGCGTACTTCTATAATAACCTTTTCAAATATCTCCAAAATGGTTTCAGATGAAGCCGTAATTAGCTCCGCTTGAACACCTTGCTCGGAAAGTTTGTCCAATATATTACTAAAAGCTGTAATCGATAATTCTACTTTCCCTGAATGGTTTAATTCAATATGTCTCTCTAGTAACTCCTCATAAAAATGGTCCGTTATATCTAAATGGATCATATGTGCCTCTTCGTCTTTTGCATAGAGTTCCTCTAGTTTAATTAAATCTGTATAGCCACTAAAATCAAATGTTACTTTAGAGAAGTCCAAGTTAGGATATTTTCTGCTGATATGAAACAATTTTTTATAAAAATCTCGTTCATTTGCCATATAGAAGTGTGTTGGAATTTGGTAATGAACGTTTGCGTTTTGTAAGACTAGATGTGCGAGCCCATTCATTACGATGGCATCGAAAAATAAATAGTTTTCTAGATAGATTGGCTTTATTTCAGATAGCTTCTTATATGTAAAAAAAGTTAACTCACAACGCTCAGTTAATTTTTCTTTAACTGGTAAAACATCTTGTAGCGAATTATGCGCCACAATCACACCGATTCGAATCAAAATGAATTCTCCTCCTAGATTTTTCTATTAGCTCTAGTATATTGGACAGTTACAGGTGATAGCAATATGGAAGCATATTTTTTGAATTTTGTTGATTTTTTGAATAACTATCCTCTATAATCATTTAAAGACAGTCTTTAATATGTCCTAAAATAAACAAACAATCACAAAGGGGGACTTTTTTTGGAAAAATCAAATGTAAGTAAACAGAAGTACATAATTCTAGGTATTTTGTTTTTTACATGGATCGTTAACTATTTAGATAAGTTATCGATGAATGTGGCGATTATTCCTATTGCGGAGGAATTTCAATTAAATGAAACACAAGCAGGATTAATTATTAGTGTTTTTTTTATGAGTTATGCGGTGATGCAATTAGTAGGGGGCTTTCTTTCAGATAAATATGGGGCGAGAAGAATGATTCTCATTTCGGTTGTATTATGGTCTATTTTCACAATTATGACTGGTTTTGCATGGTCATTTATTTCTCTTATTGCCATCAGGCTATTATTCGGTATTGGAGAAGGAAGTTTTCCTGCAGCTAGTTCGTTAGCTATTGCAGACAATTTCCCAAAAGCAGAGCGTGGTCGGGCGAAATCAACGCTCACAGCAGCTACAACAGTAGGTAGTATGATTTCAGCCATTGTAGCTGCAGCTTTAATCACGTCCATTGGGTGGCGCAATTTGTTCTTTATTTTTGGTACATTAGGGTTCTTTTTAACGATTGCTCTTTATTTTTTATTAAAGCCAAATGTGCAATACAGTGAAAATACACAGACAGTGAAAACAAAAGTACCTTTAAAAAAATTACTTAAAATGCCAATGCTCTGGCAATTAATGCTGATGTATTTTGGTGTAAGTATTGTCAATTGGGGGCTCACATCATGGATGCCTACTTATATGGTAAAAGTGAAACATTTGGATATGGTAGCAATGGGGGCGTTATCAATTATTCCTGCGCTAGCCGCTCTTGTAGCCGTAGTACTTACAGGGTGGCTAATCGATAAACATGCGGTGGGCAAAGAGAAATATTTAATAATGGTTGGTGCCTTTATTGCTGGCATTAGTTTATTTTTTATGACATATGCTTCTTCCATTGTCATGGTCGTGACATTCCAATCATTAACTACTGCAGGTTGCTTATTTGCTACAACAACGATTCTAACATTGCCACTTAAATATTTTTCTCATGATGTGATCGGTACGGCAACTGGTTTTATGTATTTTGGAGGTCAAATGGCAGGAGCCATTTCTCCATCTGTCATGGGATTTGTGATTACGCTATTTAATGGCTCTTACTCAGCGGCATTTTTGTTCTTAATGGTGATGATTATTATTCCAATCGTGACAGCTATTACGTTACGTACAAAAAATGAAGCATTAACTACTATTTCCATTTAATAATGAAAACATACAACATGGAGTGATAATGATGATGTCTACGTATCTAGAAGAAATCTCTAAAACTATTGAAGAAAAACGCGAACAATTAATAAATATTAGCAATCAAATTTGGGATTTTGCTGAAATTCGCTTTGAGGAATTTCAATCGGCTGAACTACTATGTAAAGCTTTAGAGTGTGAAGGCTTTCATGTTGAAAAAGGTGTAGCTGAACTTGAAACGGCCTTTATCGGTAGTTATGGAAGTGGGACGCCTGTCATAGCCTTCCTTGGAGAATATGATGCATTGTCAGGTTTAAGTCAACAAGCAGGTACTGCCTCTAAGATTGCTATTCAAGAAGGAGGAAATGGACATGGTTGTGGACATAATCTTCTAGGAACGGGATCACTTGCAGCAGCCATTGCTTTACGTGAGCATATGAAAAAACACAATATTCCAGGTACAATCCGTTACTATGGTTGTCCAGCAGAAGAGGGGGGCTCTGGTAAAACATTGATGGTACGTGCGGGGCTTTTCAATGATGTAGATTTTGCCTTATGCTGGCATCCTGCCGACCGAAACTTAATGATGTGTACGAGCTCTTTAGCGAATGTACAGGCATCTTTCAAATTTACAGGGCGTTCAGCACATGCTGCTCAAGCACCTCATTTAGGACGTAGTGCACTAGATGCCGTAGAATTAATGAACGTTGGGGTTAATTATCTTCGAGAGCATATTATCCCTGAAGCACGTATGCATTATGCTGTAACCAATACTGGTGGGCTATCGCCAAACATTGTACAGGCTGATGCCAGTGTTCTCTATTTAGTACGCGCACCAAAAACAAGTCAAGTAAATGAAATTTATGAGCGTGTCTGTCAAATTGCCAAAGGAGCTGCATTAATGACAGGAACGAAGGTTGAAATAGTCTTTGATAAAGCCTGTTCAAATCTCGTTCCAAACCATACAATGCAACAAGTGATGTTTGAACAGTTTACACAGCTAGGTACTCCGCAGTTTAGCGAAGAGGACTATGAATTTGCGTCTACAATTAGGGAGACACTTTCAGAACAAGAGAAACGGGGCGGGGGACTAGCTGCTATTCCAGCCTATCGAGAGCTAGTAGCAAAAGAAATCGAATCACCCTTATCGACAGTTTTATTCCCCTATCATCAAGCATTTACAAATGTGACAATGCCAGGTTCAACAGATGTCGGGGATGTAAGCTGGGTTGTTCCTACTGTACAGTGTACAACGACATGTCATGCACAGGGAACACAGCTTCATTCTTGGCAGGCAGTTACAACGGGTAAAACGGCCATTGCTCATAAAGGGATGCTTCATGCAGGAAAAGTAATGGCTGCTACTGCTGCGGCAGTGCTTGCTCAACCACAATTAATGGAGCAAGCAAAACAAGAACTAAAAGAACGTTTAGGGAATGAGGTTTATCAAAATCCAATTCCTAAAGAAATAAAGCCTTTACACATTAGACAATATGCATCAGAGGTCAATGACTAAATCAAGACAAAGAGGCGTCACAATAGTGCTGACGCCTCTTTGTTTGTCTCTGAATTCATATGATCTAGTAAAAATTCCACACGGTTCTTACCAAGATGTTTGGCCTGATATAATTCTGTTGGGCTCATTGCACTGACGGATGGTATAAAGATGAACAAAGAGAGGCTAAAACAAATAAATAACAGGGTTTTTCTGATTTTTTTTTCATCAGACATTCATAACTCCTATTCTACAGTTACTAGATGATAAGCGAAACTAATGACCGGCATTATAGCCAAAATTTCAGTAGATAAATAATTTGTTGAATTCTCTCTTTTTAGAAATTTAAGGTAATTAGCTCCTCTTTATTATAGACCATAACAGCAAGATTGAGGACGAAATAAATGGAGTGTTCCTGATAATATGAGTTCTAACAAAACATTTGGAGGCTTTTAATATGTCAAAAATTCAGAAATTCAATGATTTACATTCTTCACAAGAGCTATTACTTTTAGGGAACGCCTGGGATGTGTTATCAGCATTAACATTAGAAAAAGCAGGTTTTCGGGCGATTGGTACAACTAGCTGGGGCATTGCTAATTCACTTGGCTATGCAGACGGTGAACGGATCGATTTTCAACGCCATCTAACTATTATTCAAGCCATAGCAGAGCAAGTGAACATCCCTGTATCTGCGGATATTGAGGCGGGGTATGGTAAAGATGAACAAAGTATTATTGACAATGTGTTAAGAACGGCAGATGTTGGAGTAGCAGGAATTAATATTGAGGATTCATTCAAAAATCAAGTAGGGTTAAGAAGTCTTGCAGAACACAGTCATTTACTTACAAACATGAGGACCATGTTAGATAATCGTGGTTATCAGGATTTCTTTATTAATGCTAGAACAGATACTTATTTTCAATTAGAGCAACCACTAGAAGACACTTTGACTAGAGCAAAAGCTTATGTGGAGAGCGGAGCAAGTGGTGTCTTTATCCCAGGCTTAACAGATGTCGATGAAATAAGAACTATCACAAGTAATGTGGATGCACCTATCAATCTTCTTTCTTTACCGGGCATAACAAATTGCCAATTCGTAAAAGAATTAGGCGTAAGGCGTTTGAGTTTAGGGAATGCTTTTTCAGATAAAATCATTGCCTATTTAACACAGCATGCTGCACAATTAGTAATAGACCAAGATACTTCTTCTTTATATGAGTAATCTATAAAATCGAGGTGAAGAATGCGTGGACAATCCAATCAATTTATCTTTTGAGGAGAAGTGGGAAAAAATAATGGCTTGTGATCAAACCTATGATGGGCTATTCTATACGGCGGTTAAAACCACTAAAATTTATTGCCGTCCTTCCTGTAAATCAAGAAAACCAAAAAAGATGAATGTTGAATTTTATCAAGATATTCAAGAAGTAGAGGCGGCTGGCTATCGGGCATGTAAACGATGTCAACCTGAAATCGATTATTCGCCACATACGCAATTGATTCAAAATGTAACGGCTTTTATCATCCACGAATATAAACAAAAGGTAACATTACAGGATATGGCGGAGCATGTTGGCATCAGTCCATTTCATCTTGAACGACTATTTAAACAAGAAACAGCGGAGACTCCCCGCATGTATCTTGAAAAAATAAGAATTGATAAAGCTGCCCATCTATTAAAACATACCGACTTTACAAATTTGGAAATTTGTTATGAAACAGGGTTTCAAAGTCCCTCTAACTTTTATAAAGTGTTTCGACGATTGAAAAATTGCTCACCAACAGAATTTCGAAACCTTTCATAGGAAGGAGATATGATGTGAACTGGATAAATCACCTAGATTATCTAGAAATCGAACCACCAAAGGAATTTAATTTTACAGAGTGTTGGACATTTTTAAAGAGATCCAATCAAGAAATTCTCCATCATATAGAGGCGGATGTGCTCTTTAAATTATTAAAGGTAAATGGTCAGCTCATTTTATGTAGAATAAGTGAGCAAGCTCATAAAATGAAAGTAGAATTTCCGATGGATCAGCCACCTGCCAATGAAAGAGAAAGCATCGTTCAATATCTTACAGAATGGTTTGATTTAGAAACAGATTTGACTTGTTTTTATAAGATGGCTAATAAGGATAATATCTTACAGCCACTTATAGAAAAATATAGTGGATTACGTTTAATTGGTATACCTGACTTATTCGAGGCGCTTGTTTGGGCCATTATTGGACAGCAAATTAATTTAACATTTGCCTATACGCTTAAAAAGCGATTTGTTGAACATTTTGGGAAGAGCGTAGTCTTTGAAAGGAAGAGCTTTTGGATATTTCCAACACCTGAAAAAATAGCTGCCATCCAAGTGGGCGATTTGAGAAACCTCCAATTTACACAGAGAAAATCGGAGTACATTATTGATATTGCGAAAAGTATGGCGAATGGCCAATTGACAAAAGAATTGCTGCGTTTAAAAAAAGACTATGAAGACATGAAAAAAAGTTTAATGGCTATTCGTGGCATTGGCGCATGGACAGCTGATTATGTGCTAATGAAATGTTTACAAGAACGATGCGCATTCCCAATAGCAGATGTTGGTTTACACAATGCCTTAAAAATGCAATTAGCTTTAGAACGAAAACCTACGATCGAGGAAATCACCTGCTATGCAAATTATTGGCAGGGCTGGCAGGCTTATGCCACTTTTTATTTATGGAGGTCACTATATGAAACGGTTTAAAATAGATTACAAATCACCAATTGGCATTATTGAAATCGAAGGCAGTGAAACAGCCATTGATGGAATTAATTTTGCAGAGCGAGAGGAGATTGTTCATGTTCCTCAACAAAATACTCCTCCAGTGCTGCTGGAATGTACGAAGCAAATTCATGAATATTTTATCGGTGAACGTCATGAATTTACTTTCCCCTACGTTTTTAAAGGTACAGACTTCCAACAAGCTGTTTGGCATGCTTTACCTAGCGTAGGCTACGGTGAAACAGCTTCATATAAAGATATTGCTATGATCATTAACAATGAAAAGGCAGTGAGAGCTGTCGGCAGTGCCAATGGCAAAAATAATATTAGTATCGCCGTTCCGTGTCATCGAATCATTGGTGCTAATGGTTCTTTAACAGGATATGGTGGTGGGATGTGGCGTAAAGAATGGCTTCTTCAGCATGAGCAATCCCATTATTTAAAGCCCAATGTCAAAAAAGCTGATCATTCTTAAAGGTTCCTAAGACTTATTGGTACCTCGCCACTTCAGCCTGTATAAAAAAGTAGATATTGCAAAAAATAAGACCGTCAAAATGGCGGTTTTAATGACTAGTCTTTATCATTTTATCGCTCCTTATGACACCTCTCTGCTAAAAATTTAGCTTGGAGTAAAAATGATAAAGGAGGTGTACTCATGAGCGTTCTCTATAGAATCGCATTAGTGTTAGTCATTATTGGGGCAATCAACTGGGGACTCATTGGATTCTTTAGATTTGATTTAGTGGCTTATTTGTTTGGTGGTCAAACAGCGGTTTTATCGCGATGGATTTACGCACTTGTCGGAATCGCAGGTTTAATTACCTTACCAATTTTGGTGAAGCGATTTGAAGACGAGGAAGACGTGGATACTTATACTCGTATGGATCGAAATCCTAGCTATGGCATGGAGGCTGGTGAAGAAGCGGATTTCACTGAAGTAAAGAAGACAACAGAAGTGAAAAAAGTGGAAAAGAAAGAAAATAAGTAAGTCTATTGTAAAAACTGGTGACCATAAATTGAACTGCCCCGTAAAAGTTAGACACCAATCTAACTTTTACGGGGGTTTTTTTATGGCAAAGGTAAGTGTTGAACAACGTATTCAAGCCGTTCAACGATATTTAAATGGATATGAAACCATGCTTG
>Ga0213820_1000157_pt1 | contig 65570 bp, 63 predicted proteins | sample MC6MC0910MG_FD_179889 | JGI IMG/M metagenome (GOLD analysis project Ga0213820, IMG submission 179889) | Enriched soil aggregate microbial communities from Iowa State University, Ames, United States - MC6-MC0910-MG | ecosystem: Environmental > Terrestrial > Soil > Unclassified | place: USA: Iowa...
CCATGAGGACCATGAAGAATTAGTGCTTGTTAAGGACATCCCATTTTATTCAATGTGTGAGCATCATCTAGTGCCTTTTTACGGTAAAGCACATGTCGCTTACATACCAAACGATGGCATCGTGGCAGGTTTAAGTAAATTAGGTCGTGCTGTTGAAACGATTGCACGTCGTCCACAATTGCAGGAACGCATTACGTCTTCAGTAGCTGATACGATTATGGAAATGCTGTCTCCAAAAGGTGTTTACGTCGTTATTGAGGCAGAACATATGTGTATGACAATGCGCGGCTTGAAAAAACCAGGATCTAAAACGGTTACGTCTGTGGCGCGTGGCATTTATGAACAAGATGAGGTAAAACGTCGAGAAGTCTTGTCTTTTATTCAAATGTCTTAAACTGCATGTCTAATTATGTTATGATGGACTAAGAATTTGTCGGATTTAAGGAGTGTACAGACAATGGCGCAAGATTATATAGTGATTCAAGCTGAAGAAGATGGTGTACATGTTATTGGCTTAACACGTGGTACGGATACAAAATTCCATCATTCTGAAAAATTAGACGCAGGGGAAGTTATGATTGCTCAATTTACAGAGCATACTTCTGCCATGAAAATTCGTGGCAAAGCGCAAATTCATACAGCACATGGTGTTATCCAAAGCGAAGCGAAAAAATAAGGTCATCTTGTATGATAGCTTCCATCGGTAGAGTCTACATACAATGCTGGTGTTAGTTATAAGCTACAAAGATGCATACCACATTAGTATGTTCTAAATGGGTTTTTACGGGCAAGTAGATTTCCTACCAAAATTTTGGTTATTTTATGGTGGAGTTCTACTGCCCGTTCATGTTGGTATAAGTAAAAACTTTTTATTCCGAATCGATGCTTGTGCTATAATGACTCAGTGAGCAAACGTTATGTCTTGTAGATATAACGTATTTGAAAGTGAATGGAGTAAGGTCTATGAATGCAACATACATTCAAAATTCAATTGCACAGTTAAAAACAGAGATTTTCATGGATGTTCGTCATAGAACTTTGCAAAAATACACAGGAGTGCCTGTGCTCGACGAAAATCAACTGTTTTACTTGTTAGTTCCCTTTTTGAATGGTGAAGAGTGGCAACAAGAGCAAAGGGAAGCTGCGATAACTGTAGGAATTGTATATGCAGCATTAGCGGCACATGATCATATAAAAGAACTGGATGCTACATCAAAAGAACAGCAGCTAACCGTTTTAGCTGGGGATTTTTATAGTGGCAGATATTATGAAATTTTAGCGATGTCAGGCAATGTTTCGTTAATTCGTAAGTTGTCACAAGGAATCGTGGCACGTTGCGAGCATCAAATAAAAGTGTATGAGGCTGAAGAGCGGACAGTTGAACAATGGTGTTCATCGATAAGCAATATTGAATCAGGCTTAATTACAAAGTTTTTTGAACTTTATGCATTGCAACATTATATTCCGATAATGGAAAAAAGCTTATTAATCTTACGTTTAGAAAGAGAATGGGCGATGTATCAACGCGGACAAAAATCTTTAATGAACAAAGCGCTTGAACAAAGTGCATTACAAGCAGGCGTAACCTTTAACAGCGTCTTACAAGATAAAATTACCCGCTTAAAAACAGAGCTGTTGCAGGTGATAGACCAAGCATCATTTTTACAAAGTGATGTGAAACAAGCTCTACAAGCACGTGTAGAGGCATCGATTGCTTCTACAAACGGATAAGAGAGGTTTTTCAAAAATGGCTAAATCGAAAGAAGAGCACGTTCACGAAGTATTTGAAAGTATTTCAGATAGCTATGACAAAATGAATGGTGTTATTAGCTTCCAAATGCATGTTGGCTGGCGTAATGATACGATGAAGCGCATGGCTGTTAAGCCGGGATCGAAAGCGCTAGATGTTTGTTGTGGAACAGCTGACTGGACTATTGCGTTAGCTGAAGCAGTTGGAGAAAGTGGCGAAGTAAAAGGATTAGATTTCAGTCATAACATGCTGAAAGTAGGCGAACAAAAAATAACGCCTTATCCTCAAATTGAATTAATACAAGGAAATGCGATGGAGTTACCGTTTCCAGACAATACATTTGATTATGTGACAATTGGTTTTGGTCTGCGAAATGTTCCTGATTATTTACAAGTGTTAAAAGAAATGAATCGAGTGGTCAAACCAGGTGGCATGGTTGTCTGTTTAGAAACATCACAATCAGAGATTCCTGGCTATCGACAACTATTCCGTTTTTATTTTAAATATATTATGCCGATATTTGGTAAAATTTTTGCGAAAAGTTATAAAGAATATTCTTGGTTACAGGAATCCGCAAATGATTTCCCAGGTATGAAGAAGCTAGCGGCAATGTTTGAAGAGGCAGGTTTAGAAAAAGTAACGTATAAAGCATACAGTGGCGGTGCTGCGGCAATGCATATGGGCTTTAAAAAAGTACGTTAATGGGGGAAGGTTTTCAAGCGTGGAAAAGATGAAGTTAAAACTACTCTATTCCGATTTGAAGTCAGATATTGATATCATCGAACAAGAATTAGAAAAAGCGGTGAATTCGTCTTCGCATTTAATTAACGATGCTTCTCTCCATTTATTACAAGCTGGTGGCAAACGAATCCGACCAATTTTTGTGTTGCTTGGCGCAAAATTTGGCGATTATGATATCGAAAAGATGAAAAATGTGGCTGTGCCTTTAGAGCTCATTCACATGGCGTCGCTAGTGCATGATGATGTGATTGATGATTCCGATATGCGACGAGGACGTCCAACTGTCAAATCCCAATGGAATAACAGAGTAGCAATGTACACGGGCGATTTTATATTTGCACGTGCACTGGAGTACATTACAAAACTTGAGGATCCACTTGTTCATCAAATTTTGGCACGTACGATGGTGGAAATTTGTAACGGTGAAGTTATTCAAATCGAGGACAAGTTTAGATTGGATCAGGGCTTAAAGGATTATTTCAGACGTATAAAACGAAAAACGGCATTACTTATATCTTCTAGTTGTGAGATTGGTGCAGTAGCAGCTGGCGTAGATGCAAAAACGGTAAGCCATTTGAAACGCTTTGGCTACTTTGTAGGCATGAGCTTTCAAATAATTGATGATGTATTAGATATTATGGCGACAGATAAAGAATTAGGGAAGCCAGCGGGTAGTGATTTACTACAAGGTAATATTACATTGCCGATTTTATTATTAAAAGATGATCCACACATGCAGCCTTATTTAGCAAAAGTATTTGCGGGGACATTAACAGAGCCTGAGCGCCAAAAAATGTTGCAATATGTGCGTAAATCTGATGCAATTACACAAGCTAATAAAATGAGTGATAAGTATTTGAAAAAAGCATTACAGGAAATAGATGCTTTACCAAAACATCCAATTAAGAAAAAGCTTCGTGACATCGCATTGTTTATGGGCAAGCGTAAATTCTAGCTTTTTGTTGTGCTGAAGCTCATTTTTTGTTAATATTTATCGGTAGGTGTAAAACCTGTTAGACGAATTTAAGGAGTGTTTTAAACATGGCAATCGAACAAACTTTTTTAATGGTTAAACCAGATGGCGTAGAACGACAAGTAGTAGGAGATATCGTTGACCGTTTTGAACGTCGCGGCTTCGTATTAAAAGGCGCAAAATTAATGGTAATTCCTCAAGAATTAGCAGAAAAACACTATGCTGAGCATGCTGAACGTCCATTCTTCGGTGAATTAGTAGACTTCATCACTTCTGGTCCAGTATTCGCTATGGTATGGGAAGGCGAAAACGTAATCAAACTTGCACGTACAATGATGGGTGCTACTAAACCAGAAGAATCTAACCCAGGTACAATCCGTGGTGACTACGCTACAACAGTATCTCACAACATCATCCACGGTTCTGACTCTCTTGCATCTGCAGAGCGCGAAATCGGCTTATTCTTCGGTGAAGATTTAGTTTAATTTTATAAAATAGACGCGTACGCCATTTACTGGATACGCACACTGACTATAGATCAACTCGAATAACTTTCGAGTTGATCTATAGTCTTTTTTTGTTGCGTGTGTGCTTTTCACTGCAATTAATAGGAATAAATAGTTTATGACAAAAGGGAGCGAGACCAATTTCTTGTTAACTTTAGTCGACAATGCGAGAACGATTTCCATTTACATGAAATTGCCTTTTATAATGTAACTATACTTAGTCTCTATTAAGCTATAGATAGAATTGTTAATAACTTCTTTGTCATGTAAAATAAAATAAATACTATAATTTTCAGAAAATTAAACAATTAAATCACTACTTAAAGCGGTATATATTTACCACAATGCAAATAAACTTTAACGTAATGTAGCAAGGGGGATTTCAGAATTGAGGGGGATTAAAATGAGAGAAGTCGTAATAGTAGCAGCAGTGCGTACAGCAGTCGGACGCAGTAAAGGTGCTTTAAAAGATGTGCGAGCAGATGATTTAGCAGCAGATGTACTACAAGAAGTTGTCAAGCGTGCGCGTATCGACAAAGGACAAGTAGAGGATGTTATTTTCGGTTGTGTCACACAAACCGGTGAACAAGGTGCAAATATCGCACGCACCGCTTTATTAATGGCAGGCTTTCCGGAAAAGGTTCCTGGTGTCACAATCGATCGTCAATGTGGGTCTAGCCAGCAAGCTGTACATTTTGGGGCGCAAGCGATTTTAGCTGGTGATATGGATATTGTCATTGCGGGCGGTGTAGAGAGTATGACAAGGGTGCCAATGTTTTCGCATATGCAGACGGCCCATAAAGGTAAACGTTTGCAAGAAAATTATACGATTATTCATCAAGGGCTATCAGCTGAGAACATGGCGGCAAAATGGCAGTTTTCAAAAGAGCAATTGAATAACTATGCATATGAAAGTCATAGACGAGCTTTAAACGCTACAGAGGCAGGGCATTTTCATGAGGAAATCATGCCAGTCCATATAACACAAGAGGACGGTACAGTTAGCCCGTTTACCGTCGATGAAGGACCTCGTGCAGATACTACAATGGAACGATTAAATGACTTGAAAACGGTTTTTCAAGAGCAGGGGGTTATTACAGCCGGGAATGCCAGTCAAATGAGTGATGGGGCGTCAGCTGTCGTGCTGATGTCGTTAGAAAAAGCACAAGAGTTAGGCATTCAACCGCTTGCCAAAATCGTAACGCGCGTTGTGATAGGATCCGATCCGACCCTTATGCTTACAGGTCCAATCGAGGCCACAAGACAAGCTTTAAAACGTTCGGGGCTGGCAATTGAAGACATCGATACGTATGAGGTCAACGAAGCTTTTGCTCCTGTGCCGCTCGCTTGGTTACATGAAATGGGGGCAGACCCAGCAAAGCTAAATCCAGATGGTGGAGCCATTGCTTTAGGACATCCACTAGGGGCAACTGGTACAAAGTTGTTAACAACGATGCTCTATCGAATGCAGCGTGAAAACTTACGGTACGGTTTACTCGCTATTTGCGAAGGTATGGGGATGGCGAATGCCACTATTATCGAAAAAATGTAAAGGGGTTGGATTGCATGAACTGTTATGACGTTGTAGCGATTGTAACTGGTGGTGCCTCAGGTTTAGGAGAAGCGACTGTCCGAAAGATTGTGGAAGAAGGCGGCAAAGCTGTTATTTTTGATGTCAATGATGAAAGAGGGCAGACACTTGCACAGGAATTAGGTGAAAATGTCCGCTATGTTCGCGTCGACGTGACACAAGAGGCTGATGTTGCCGCTGGGCTTGCGCATACTATAGCATCATTTGGTCGAATAAATGTAGCGGTTAACTGTGCAGGGATTGCGGATGCGAGTAAAGTCATTTCAAAACGAGGCGTACATGCACTTGCATTGTTTTCTAAAGTGATTTCAGTCAATTTAATAGGAACGTTTAATGTTATTCGGCTTGCAGCGGAACATATGCAATATAATGAGCCTGACGAAGATGGACAACGTGGCGTGATTATTAATACAGCATCTGTAGCCGCTTTTGATGGACAAATTGGACAAGCAGCTTATAGTGCTTCCAAAGGTGGGGTGGCTGCGATGACATTGCCGATTGCACGGGAGCTTGCAGATTCGGGGATACGAGTGATGACCATTGCACCGGGGCTAATCGAAACGCCGATGTTCGCGTCGTTAGCAGAGCCTGCACGCACAGCATTAGCTAGCATGACGCCTTTTCCTAAACGTCTTGGAAAACCGTCTGAGTATGCAATGCTGGTGGAAAGCATTATTCATAATGTTATGCTTAATGGTGAGGTTATCCGCCTTGATGGTGCGATACGCATGCAACCAAAATAACAGAAAGATTTTCGTACTTGTAAAGGTATTGGATAAAATATCATAGTTGTAGCAGCAAATCAGCTTTAACGTTGAAGCAAGGGACATGTGAAAACGAAAGGGAGCGATGGTATGCATATGATGGATACACCTTTATTACTAACAAGTTTTTTAAATCGAGCAGAACGTTTTTTTCATGCGAAGAAAATATATTCGCGTACAAGTGCTACAACAATTCATGAATTTACGTATAAAGAGTTTGCTAGTCGTACTCGTAAGTTGGCAGAGGCGCTTACAACACTTGGCATGGAGCGCGGAGTAAAAGTTGGTACTTTTGCTTGGAATCATCATCGCCATTTAGAAGCGTATTTTGCTGTACCGTGTGCTGGTGCGGTATTGCATATGATTAATATTCGTCTAGCGCCAGAGCATATCGTGTATGTCATTAATCATGCAGAAGATGAAATTTTACTTATTGATGAAAATTTAGTGCCTGTTATTGCACCAATCGTGTCACAGCTGAAAACAGTGAAACATTTTATTGTGATGGGGGATGCTGTTGCGCTAGAAAATTCGCCATTACCGAATGCGCTCTCTTATGAAGAGCTTCTTGCAGCGGCAAGTAGTCATTTTGAATTCCCAGATGATTTAGATGAAAATGCACCGGCTGGTATGTGCTATACGAGTGCCACAACAGGTATGCCAAAGGGTGTTGTTTATACCCATCGCAGTATCGTCCTGCACAGTTTGACAGCAGGATTAGCTGATAGCATCGCCATATGCGAGCGAGATGTGGTGTTACCGGTTGTCCCGATGTTTCATGCGAATGCGTGGGGCTTACCGTTTGCTAGTGTCTGTTTTGGTGCCACACAAGTATTGCCAGGACCGATGTTTACACCACAGTTATTACTCGATTTGTTTGAGCAGTACAATGTAACGTTAACAGCGGGGGTTCCAACCATTTGGCTAGGCGTTTTACAAGAGCAACGACAACATCCCCGAGATCTCTCCTCTTTTCGTTCCATTATTTGTGGTGGTTCTGCATCGCCAATTGGTCTTGCACGCGGCTTAGAGGAGGAGCAAAACATTCCGTATTATACAGGCTACGGTATGACAGAGACATCACCGCTTGTTAGTTTATCGACATACTTATCGCATATGCAACAATATACTTCTGATGAAAAAATGCATGTACGTACAACGCAAGGCATAACGATGCCGCTGCTTGATATGCGCATTGTCAATGAACAAGGAGAGGTACCTTGGGATGGCAAAACAATGGGGGAAATTACATTAAGAGGGCCTTGGATTGCGAGTGAATATTATCAAGATGAGCGCTCAGCGGAAGCCTTTAAAGATGGCTGGCTCTATACTGGTGATATCGCGGTCATGACCCCAGATGGCTACATTAAAATTACTGATCGGACAAAAGATTTAATCAAGAGTGGCGGCGAATGGATTTCATCAGTGGAGCTTGAAAATGCACTTATGACACATCCAAAAGTATTTGAAGCGGCCGTAGTGGCCATTCCACATGAAAAATGGCTAGAACGACCGTTGGCATGTGTCGTGGCAAAACCGGAATACAAAGATTCGCTTACAAAGGAGGAACTGCTAGACAGTTTACGGGCACAGTTCCATAAAACGTGGATGCCTGATGATGTGGTCTTTTTAGAGGAAATACCGAAAACGTCAGTAGGGAAATTCATGAAAGCTAAGTTGAGGGAAAATTTAAAAGACTATCGTGTAGAAATTTAACCTTGGTAACGCGGTGTCCAATTTCTGCTAAAGCGTGACACTTTTTTAGTGCAACTGTTTGAGCGAGCTTGTGTCATCATTTTATTCAATGAAGGCGGTATTGACTGCCTTCATTTTTTAAGCAAAAATGAAGAACATTTGAAAAGGAAACTATTTTTATTTTATCGTATAATCTATATTAGATAGGAGGGAGAGAAATTATGGAAATTGCTATTGTTGCTATTATTGGCGGCATTATGGTCGCTTTAGCTGGCATATTTACTGATGCGCGTACAAAGGGGCAAAAATTAAAGTTAAAGACAATTGAACAAGAAGTAGAATTAGAGAAGCTAAGATTGGAATCATATACAAAAGAAACAGAAAAACTGCGATTAGAATTAGAACAATCGAAAGTGCTATTGTTAGAAGAAAAGAAAAATTCGACAAAGTAAACGTTGAATACAAAGGAAAGACTATTTCAGTAAAGGCATTTTTCCGCTATAATGGGTATACGACGCTAGAGGGGAAGATGACCGTATGTCTGATTATGTACAATTTGTTGAAGGTATTAAGCGCAAAACTGGGATTGATTTAGCGTTATATAAAGAAGCGCAAATGAAAAGACGATTAACCTCGCTCTACGAGAAAAAGGGCTATCGTAATTTTGTTGATTTTCTAAAGGCACTCGAGCAAGATCGCGATTTAATGAACGAGTTTTTAGATCGAATGACGATTAATGTGTCGGAGTTTTATCGCAATGGAAAGCGCTGGGAAGTATTGCAAAAGAAAATTTTCCCGAAGTTATTACAATCCAACAAGCGTTTGAAAATTTGGAGCGCCGCATGTTCAACAGGTGAAGAACCTTATTCATTAGCAATGGTATTATCGCAATTAGTACCATTATCGCAAATTCAAATAATCGCCACTGATTTAGACGAAAATGTCATTCAAAAGGCAAAACTAGGTGTATATCCAGAGCGTTCTTTAGCAGAGGTACCGAAAGATATTCAAGCAAAGTATTTTGAGAAAGAAGGAAACTTCTACCGAGTTAAAGATGAAATTAAACGTTGTGTTACCTTTAAAAAGCACAATTTATTGAACGACCATTACGATGCCAATTATGATTTAATCGTGTGCCGCAATGTAATGATTTACTTTACCGAAGAGGCAAAGGATCAAATATATGCAAACTTTAGTAAAGCGTTACGACAAGATGGGATATTATTTGTCGGCTCAACAGAGCAAATTTTTAATCCATCGCGTTATGAATTTGAGGTAGAAGATACTTTCTTCTATCGAAAAAAATAGTTAATTATATGATGAAAAGCTTCGTACAGTGAACAAGAGACTGTCACGTACATAAACTGCCAAGACACTAGACATAGATGATCGTACGCTTTTCGCTTGTCATAAGCAAAAAGCGTACTTTTTTATTAAAGTAAATGGTAGTATTTTACTTCAAGGATTAGTGTGAAGGTTTTAAGTGTAGCTAGAAAACGTTATTTTTTTAAATAAATCGTTCAGAATATTCGCATATAATGTAGCGCTGTCAAGTGGAAAGTCGTGGCGGGACATTTGCAAAAGGACTGTTTTTTTAGAGAATATATGTTATAGTGAAAAATACATACTTTAGCGAGTTGAAGGGAGAAAGCGTTTATGCGTTACTTAACAGCAGGAGAATCACACGGACCACAATTAACTACAATAATTGAGGGTTTACCGTCACTTTTACCAATTACAGCAGAAAAAATTAATCATGATTTAAAACGTCGCCAAGGAGGACATGGCCGCGGTCGTCGTATGCAAATCGAAACGGATACAGTAGAAATCGTTGCTGGTGTTCGCCACGGACAAACACTTGGCTCTCCTGTTGCGCTAGTTGTCACAAACGATGATTGGAAGCATTGGACGAAAATTATGGGGGCAGAACCTTTAGCGGAGGATATCAATCCAGAAGATATTAAACGTCAAATTTCACGTCCGCGTCCAGGACATGCAGATTTAGTAGGGGGCATGAAATATGGCCATCGTGATTTACGTAATGTGTTAGAACGTTCCTCTGCGCGTGAAACGACTGTACGTGTGGCAGTTGGTGCTGTTGCAAAAGCCTTATTAAATGAACTTGGCATCTCTATTGTGTCACATGTAACTGAAATCGTAGGCATTAAGGCAGACACATCTTTAATTGAAGGGAAATCTGTCGATGAAATCCGTGCAATTGTTGAGGCAGACCCATGCTACTGTGTAGATCCAGTCGCTTCAGCCAAAATGGTTGAGGCCATCGATGAAGCAAAAAAAGCCGGCGATTCCATTGGTGGTGTTGTTGAGGTAATTGTTGAAGGCATGCCAGCGGGTGTAGGTTCATATGTTCATTATGACCGTAAGCTAGATGCAAAACTAGCGGCTGCGATGTTATCTATCAATGCATTTAAAGGTGTTGAATTTGGTATCGGTTTTGAAATGGCACGCAAAAAAGGTTCTGAAGTCCATGATGAAATCATTTGGTCTGAAGAACAAGGCTACACGCGTGCTACGAATCGTCTTGGCGGCTTAGAAGGTGGCATGTCCACAGGTATGCCAATTGTTGTGCGTGGGGTCATGAAGCCAATTCCGACATTATATAAACCATTGCAAAGCGTTGATATCGAAACAAAAGAGCCTTTTAAAGCAAGTGTAGAACGCTCTGACAGCTGTGCAGTGCCGGCAGCATCAGTCGTTGCAGAACATGTTATTGCCTGGGAAATTGCAAATGCGATTATGGATCAATTCCACGGTGATCAATTACCACAATTACAAGCGCAAATTGAAGAACAACGTCGTTACGCAAAGGAGTTTTAATCATGCGTGTACCAGTAGCAACAAAATCACATCAATATGAGGTAGTACTTGGACATCAATTTTTAACCGAGGCAGTTAAAACATTTGATGAAAAACTGCAAAAAGCAGATAAGCTTATTGTTTTTACAGATGCCAATGTATGGGCTGCCCAAGGGGAATATTTCAAGTCGAATTTCCCATATGACTTTGAGGTATTTGTGCTACCGGGTGGTGAGGCTTGTAAAACATTTGAACAATACAATGCAGCACAAACTTTCTTGCTTGAACAAAAATGTTCACGTAAATCATTTATTTTTGCATTTGGTGGCGGAGCAGTTGGAGATTTAACAGGCTTTGTTGCGGCTACCTATATGCGAGGTGTGCCATTTATCCAAATACCAACGACGATTTTAGCACATGACTCAGCGGTTGGTGGAAAAACAGCGATTAACCATCCGCTAGGCAAAAATATGATTGGTGCGTTTTATCAGCCAGAAGGGGTCATCTACGACACAGTCTTTCTAGAAAGCTTGCCTGAGCGTGAAGTGCGATCGGGGACTGCAGAAGTCATTAAGCATGCGATGATATCGAATGCCGCATGGCTACAACAGCTAATGACTGCTGAAACAGTTATTCATTTCAGTACTACAGAATTGGCTAAACAACTAAAAGCTGGAATTGAAGTGAAGGCGAAAGTTGTCTCTGAAGATGAAACGGAGCAGTCTGTGCGCAAATATTTAAACTTAGGTCATACCTATGGTCATGCCATTGAAGCAGCGGCTGGGTATGGAAAAGTGGCACATGGCGAAGCAGTGATGATTGGCCTTGTGTATTGTTTATTATTAAGTGAGCGTTACGGGAAATTGAATCGTGCATTTACAACTGCGTTTTTACAGTTTGCGCTAAAAAATGGCTATCCTTTTGCGGCGGTGAATGATTATTCGTTTGAACAGTTAACGGAGTATTTATTGAAAGATAAAAAAGCGGAATACGGGGTATTACAATTTGTGCTGCTCGAAGAAATTGGAAAGCCATTTGTGCGACCAATAGACTTAGCAGAATGCAAAGAAGTAGATGCTGAATTCCGACAGTTAATAGCGGAGGTGCTTGTATGATTCGTGGACTTAGAGGTGCAATTACAATTGAATTGGACAAGCCAGAGCTTGTATGGGATGAGACAGCGAGATTAGTGCGTGAAGTTGTGGCAGCCAATCAGGTGGAAGTAGAGGATATTGCCTCGATTGTTATTTCAACGACACCAGATATTACATCAGCTTTTCCAGCGCGTGCTGTAAGGTTAATGGATGGTTGGCAGTATGTCCCTGTTATGTGTATGCATGAAATGGATGTACCAGATGCCTTGCCTTTATGTATCCGTGTGTTAATCCATGCGAATGTGGAAATGGCGCAAAAAGATGTCCAGCATATTTATTTAAATGATGCAGTGAAATTAAGACCAGATTTAGCCCAAGCTAAATAATAAGAGGAGATGTTTGAGATGAAATGGAAACAACAATTGGACGGTATGCAAGCATACAAGCCAGGTAAACCAATTGAAGAAGTACAACGTGAATTTGGCTTACAAGAAGTCGTTAAGTTAGCATCAAATGAAAACCCATTTGGTTGCTCACCTAAGGTAACAGCGTATTTACAAAATAATGCAGTAAACCACGCAATCTATCCAGACGGTTATGCACAAAACTTGCGCACAGCTGTAGCCAATTATCTAGGTGTCAAAGAAACACAGCTTCTTTTCGGCAATGGCTCAGATGATATTATTGCAATTCTTACACGTGCTCTGTTGTATCCAGGTGTGAACACAGTCATGGCTGACCCATCCTTCTCACAATATATTCATAATGCTGAAATCGAAGGTGCAGAAGTTCGTAAAATTCCTTGTATTGAAGGGGCACACGACTTAGACGCAATGGCAGCAGCAATAGATGATCAAACTTCAATCGTCTGGGTATGTAGCCCGAACAATCCAACAGGGGTTGTCATTACAGATTCAGATTTACGTGCGTTTTTAGCGAAAGTTCCAAGCGATGTACTGGTCGTTTTAGACGAAGCGTATATCGAATATGTGACACATCCAGGGCATAAAGAAACACTACCATTGATTGAAGAGTTTCCAAATGTACTATTGTTGCGCACTTTCTCAAAAGCATATGGTCTTGCATCCTTCCGAGTTGGTTATGCAATTGGTCAACCAGCAGTCATTGCGAAACTGGACCCAGTTCGTGCACCGTTTAACAATACGATTTTAAGTCAAGCAGTTGCAGCGATTGCTTTAAATGACCAGGACTTTATAAAAAACTGTTGTACAGCCAATGAAAAAGGGAAAAAACAATACGTTGATTTTTGTGAAAAGCATAATTTGAAATACTACCCATCTGATACGAACTTTATTTTCTTTAACACGAATGCGGATAGTGATGTTGTGTTCCAAGAGCTTATGAAGCGTGGTTTTATTATTCGTAGCGGAAATGCGCTAGGTGCACCAGGCTTTATCCGTGTAACAATTGGGACAGAAGCACAAAATGCGGCATTACTAGGGCATCTTGAAGCAGTCTTAAAAGAACAAGGAGTTTTTGCATGACACGCAAAGTGCTCGTTATTGGTTTAGGCTTAATCGGGGGCTCAATTGCTCTTGCTTTACAAAAAGCACCTGAAACAAAAATTATTGGCTATGATATGGATGAAAAAACCCGTGAACATGCCAAAACATTAAATATTGTCCATGACATTGTGACAAATCCGCAAGACGTTGCAGCAGAGGTTGATATCATTATTTTTGGAACACCTGTCAATGCTACGCTCGAATGGATGGAACAATTAAAAACATGGCCGTTAAAAAATAAAGTAATTGTAACAGATACAGGTAGTACGAAAAAAATGATTATGCAAAAAGCTGGCGAGTTACGTGAGCTAGGCATTACGTTTATCGGTGGACATCCGATGGCAGGGTCTCATAAAAGTGGTGTGTTAGCTGCCAAAGCACATCTTTTCGAAAATGCGTATTATATGTTGACACCGCTAGCGGGTGAGGAAATTATTAATATGGCTCAGCTTGAAAGCTTATTAAAATTTACCCATGCAAAAGTGGTGAGCGTATCGGCAAGAGAGCACGATCATATGACCGCTGTCGTTAGTCATTTCCCTCATGTTATTGCTGCATCCCTTGTGCATCAATTAGGCGGGGAAAATGGTGAATATCCAATGACGCGCTCTCTTGCAGCAGGGGGGTTTCGGGATGTGACGCGTATTGCATCCTCTAATCCGATTTTATGGCGTGATATTACATTGCAAAATCGTGATGAATTAGTTACGCAGCTTGAAGGCTGGCAAACGGAAATGAATCGTGTAAAAGAACTACTATTAAATGGTAGTTCAGCCGATATTGAAAGTTATTTTGCTGTTGCCAAAGAGCTACGTGATGAATTACCGATTAGTGCTGGAGCAATGTTCACATCGTTTGATTTGTATGTCGATGTTCCTGACTATCCAGGGGTCATTTCAGAAGTAACGGGCTTATTAGCAGAAGAACAAATTAGCATTACGAATTTACGAATCGTCGAATCTCGTGAAGATGTTTTTGGTATTCTGGTCATTAGCTTGCAAAGTGAAAGTGATCGTGAACGTGCAGCTGCATGTATTCAACAGCGCGCCAATTTTGAAACATATATTTCTTAAGAAAATGGCATTGCCGTCAATAAGAGAAGTTTTAGTGGGCTATATATAATGAAGAAAGCGTCGATTACTCGGCGCTTTCTATCTTCATATGGAGGCGAGATTAATTATGAGTGAAAAAGTATTACAGTATAATAAACCATCATTACATGGGCAGTTAACAATTCCTGGTGATAAATCTGTGTCGCATCGCTCTGTTATGTTTGGCGCGATCGCGACAGGGAAAACAACGGTCGATGGCTTTCTACTTGGTGAGGATTGCTTAAGCACAATCGATTGTTTCCGCAAACTTGGTGTGAAGATTGAGGTGGACGGAACAAATGTGACAATTGAAAGTGCAGGTATAGAAGCATGGCAAGAACCGAGTGAAGTGTTATACACAGGGAACTCGGGCACAACAACACGCTTAATGCTCGGGATTTTAGCAGGTTCCACAGTACATAGCGTAATGACCGGGGATACTTCTATTGGTAAACGTCCGATGCGACGCGTTATTGACCCATTACGTCAAATGGGGGCTCATATTACAGGTCGTGCGGATGGACAATATACGCCACTTGCCATTCAAGGTACAACGTTACAAGCAATTGACTATCAAATGCCTGTTGCGAGTGCTCAAGTGAAATCGGCTATTTTACTAGCAGGTTTACGTGCTCAAGGTACAACAGTTGTCCGTGAAACAGAAGTATCGCGTGACCATACGGAGCGCATGCTACGTCAATTTGGAGCGCAAATTACGATAGCAGATGGTGTTGTTACTTTTGAAGGTGGACAAACACTGTCAGGTACACATGTATCTGTGCCAGGAGATATTTCTTCTGCAGCCTTTTTCTTAGTAGCAGGTGCAATTTGTCGTGATAGTAAAATTGTCTTAGAAAATGTTGGGGTCAATCCAACGCGTGACGGTATTATAGAAGTTCTTCACAACATGGGGGCGGCTATGACAGTTGTAGCTAATGAGGATGGGCAATCTGAACCAACTGCAACCATTACAATTGAAACGTCTACATTAAAAGGAACAGTTATTGAAGGTGGCATGATTCCGAGATTAATCGATGAAATTCCTGTTCTTGCGCTGTTAGCTACACAGGCACATGGTCAGACGATTATTCGAGATGCTGAAGAACTTAAGGTTAAAGAAACCGATCGCATTACAGCTGTAGTAGATGAATTGAAAAAACTTGGTGCGCATATAGAGGCAACTGCAGATGGGATGATTATTGAAGGACCAACGCCATTGCATGGGGCAAGCTTGAAAACATACGGGGATCACCGTATCGGTATGATGGGTGCTGTGGCGGCATTAGTAACGGATGGAGCTGTGACTTTAGATGATGCGGAATGCATCGCTGTTTCCTATCCATCGTTTTTCGAGCATGTTGAAGCTGTCAAGAAATAACCTGCTGGATTAGCATTCACTATGAGTGGTGAGTGGATTGGAGCGGCGAGAGCAGGCTCCTGCCTGTGTAAGACAGTGCCCCTTGCGTTCATGCGAAAGAAGCTGAAATCAACAGCAGTAAAACGGAAAAAGCGTGTAGCGAATCGTAAAATTTTTCGAGTTTGTGTACGCGTTGAACTCTCCAATCCGTTTGGGGAGTTTTTTCTTGTTTCGTGAGAAAATATTTTGTAGCATAAAGATATACAAGAAAGAATAGGTGAATGACTGTGAATAATGCGATGACTGAAATGATGCAAGCACTTGAGCAAGGGGATTTAGCTTTAATAGACCAGCTACTCGAAACTTTTTTAATGAAGGAGTTACCTGAGGAAATTTACGCACTGGCGGAAGTATTTATGCAATATGGTTACATGAAAGAAGCGAACCGTGTACTGGAACATTTGCAATTTTTATTCCCAGAGGAGGCACAATTAAAAATTGATCGTGCCAACGTTTTAATGGAGCTTGGAGATGAGGACGAGGCGTTAGACATGTTGTTAGCAGTCGAAGATACAGCCCCAGAATACCCGCAAGCATTACTAGTACTAGCCGATTATTACCAAATGCAAGGGTTATTTGAAGTAGCGGAAAAACGCATTAATGAGGCGTTAGCCATTTTACCTGATGAGCCATTACTACATTTCGCTAAAGCAGAGCTCTTATTTGAAACAGGACGTTTTTTAGAGGCTGCGCGTCTTTACGAAGAATTGCATGAACAACAAGAGGAATTTGCTGGCATCAGTCTCGTTGAACGACTTGCTGAAGTATATCGTGCAGGGGCTGCCTATGAAACAGCTCTAGATTATTATTTAGCAGCACTTGAAGATGAAGTGAAGCCGGATACTTTATTTGGCGCTGCATATGCTGCGTTTCAATCTCAAAAATATGAACTGGCGATTAAACAATTAGAGGACTTAAAAGAATTAGACCCTGATTATTTCTCTGCTTATTTGCTGCTAGCGGAAAGTTATGCCATGACTGAAGATAACAAAAAAGCTTATGCGGCTATAAAAGAAGGGTTAAAGCGCGATGAGTACGATAAATCATTATTCTTATTTGCTGGGAAAATGGCATTAAAAAACGCTGTGCCTGAAGAAGCAGGAAATTATTTGCGTGAAGCCATTGCACTAGATCCTGAATATATGGAAGCGGTGTTAACACTGATATCCCTATTTACGCAGCAAGAACGCTATGAGGATGTCGTTGAATTATTTGAGACATTACAAAAAAATGATTTTGAATGGAACACATTATACCCTTATGCAGCTGACGCATATGCAAATTTAGAATTGTACGACCGTGCATACGAATTTTACCGTTTGGCATATACTGATTTTAAGGAAGACGCAGCATTTTTAGAAAAATATGTTTATTTCTTATTAGAAGAAGGCAAGCGTTCAGAAGTTAAAGAGGTACTTGGTCATTTAATCAAGCTTCAGCCAGGGGAACCACAATGGCAAGAAATGTTAGAAGGCTTAGAATTAGAGTAAAGGAGGGAGTGGGTATGACTGCTTCTGTATCAGTTGTCGATAAAAAAGCATTTGTTCGCTGGTTTTTGAAAAATTACCAATTAAAACGTCGTGAGTGTGTATGGATTTTAAATTACTTATTAAGTAATGATGAGTTGTTAAAACGAATACGATTTGTAGAAGAAGCTCACTATTGTCCTAGAGCAATGGTGATGTCTACAGTTGACTCAACGGGTGTACCATTTCGTTTTTATAAAGGCAATGTGATGACAGCCGATGCTGAGAAATCTTTCCATGACTTACGTTTACATGAGCAAGAAGATATGTATATACAATTGAACTTCCCAAATATACCGCCAAGTGCACAATACTTAGCAGTTCTTGAAGAAAACCCTTATATGCCAGAAACATTAATTGTAAGTGAAAAGGATCGTTTGCTGGCAGAAGAATTGCTTTCCAATAGTTTACTCGTATTCCAAGAAGAAAAATTGCTCGCACAAATTGATGAAGCCCTTGATAAAGGCGATGAAGAACGATTTTACGAATTGTCTAATTTGTTACAAATTTTAAAAGAAACTGCCAATTTACAATAATCTCAGGTCCAATAAGCAAAATTTGAATGCCCTTTATCCACCTCAATATGGTAACATGACTAGTGAATGATTGTTTTCACTTTTTATTGGTTATCCTATTAAAGGGTGGAAAAGGGCATTTTACTTTTTGTTACAGTAGGGGGGTATAAGATGTATTTTAATGCAAACGATGTGACAGCGTTTCTAGCTCAGAAGGATTTTATTGATACGGCACTCATACCACTCGTAGGTATCAATTTTACTGCGGAAAAATTGAAGCAAAGTGGCGCAGAAGCAGATTTTTTGTTATCGCTTACAGCTTTTATCGAACAACAGTTTAAAGGCCGCTTACTAGTGATGCCACCATTTTCTTATAGTACGACGTTGAAAAATGAAGAATTGCCAGCGCAATTAGAAACACAATTACATACTGCTGGTTTTAAGCATGTGTTCTTCATTACTTGTGACCATTTTTGGACAAATATTGGGGATATTGTAAATATAATTTGGTTACCAGCTATTCCACTAGAATCCATGGATAAGGGTGTGAAACATACCATTCTCGAAGATCAGTTGCGTCAAGTAATACCTGTATTTTCGACCAAATGGTCACAAAATTAGCAATTTGTTTCAATAATTGTTCACATTCTCCAGGTTTCCACAGAATGCTATATTGACCAAGCTATGGAGTTGATATATCATAGATATGTCCTAGTATTACTATTTGTAAAAGTATGTCCGTTGGACTGACCTTTAAAGTTAGAGGGGGGAAAAGGATGAGTAACAATCGAGTTTCACGTCGTCAATTTCTAAGCTACACACTAACTGGTGTTGGCGGATTTATGGCGGCAGGTATGTTGATGCCAATGGTTCGTTTTGCAATTGACCCAGTTTTACAAAAGCATGAGGGTGGAGATTTTATCAAAACCGAACATAAAGTCGCTGACCTTACTGCAGAGCCAGTTAAAGTTGACTTCACTTATGAACAAGTTGACGCTTGGTACAAATCTAACGTTACAGACGTAGCTTGGGTTTACAAAGAAGGCGACAAAATAATTGCGCTATCACCTGTTTGTAAGCATTTAGGCTGTATGGTGGACTGGAATGGCGATTCAGGACACCCAAATCAATTCTTCTGTCCTTGTCATGCAGGGCGTTACGAGAAAAACGGGGCAAACATTGCAGGTACACCACCTCTAGGTCCGTTGGATGAATTTGAAGTACAAGAAAAAGATGGTTATTTAATGATTGGTCCAGCAAGAGCAAATACTCTAGTTTAATTTGTAAGGGGGTACGAATTCAGTGCTAAATAAAATTTATGATTGGGTCGATGAACGATTAGATATTACACCGATTTGGCGTGATATTGCCGACCACGAAGTGCCAGAGCACGTGAACCCTGCACACCATTTTTCAGCATTCGTTTACTGCTTCGGTGGATTAACATTTTTCATCACAGTAATTCAAATTCTTTCTGGTATGTTTTTAACAATGTACTATGTACCAGACGTCGTGAATGCTTGGAAATCAGTTTATTATTTACAAAACGAAGTAGCATTTGGTGAAATCGTACGCGGTATGCACCACTGGGGAGCTTCATTAGTAATTGTAATGATGTTCTTACATACGCTTCGTGTATTCTTCACAGGCTCTTATAAGAAACCTCGTGAGTTAAACTGGATGGTTGGTGTAGGTATTTTTGGTGTAATGATGGGTCTTGGTTTCACAGGATACTTATTACCATGGGATATGAAAGCATTATTCGCTACAAAAGTAGGTATCGAAATTGCTGCATCTGTACCATTTATCGGTTCGATGATTAAAGTATTATTAGCGGGTGATAGTACTATTCTTGGTGCTCAAACGTTAACACGATTCTTTGCGATTCATGTATTCTTCTTGCCTGCAGTATTGTTTGGGTTACTTGCAGCACACTTTATCATGATTCGTCGTCAAGGAATTTCAGGGCCGTTGTAATAATTCTTGACGGTTCGATGATTTTTTAAAGGAGGGGACACTATGCATCGCGGAAAAGGAATGAAATTTGTCGGCGATTCTCGTATCAAAGCGAATCACAGAATGCCGAACGTTCCAAAGGATTATTCCGAATATCCAGGTAAAACTGAAGCTTTCTGGCCGAACTTCTTATTAAAAGAATGGATGGTAGGTGCTGTTTTCTTAATCGCTTATTTATTGTTAACAGTCGCTCACCCATCTCCACTTGAAGGGCCAGCTGATCCAACAAGAGCATATACGCCATTACCGGACTGGTACTTCTTATTCATGTACCAACTCTTAAAATACTCTTTTGCTTCCGGTCCATATAATGTAATCGGAGCAATTGTCATTCCAGGTCTAGCATTTGGAGCGCTATTATTAATGCCATTTTTAGATAAGAGTCCAGAACGCCGTCCGTCTAAACGCCCGTTACCAACAGCGTTTATGTTATTAACATTGGCTGCTATGTTCTATTTAACTTGGGAGTCAGTAGTCAATCATGACTGGGAAGCTCAAAAAATTCAAGGTGCTATCGTGGAAACTGTAGAGTTCGATAAAGGCTCAGAAGGTTACCAAATCTATGCTGGCTCTGCATGTATTACATGTCATGGTGAAGGCTTAGAAGGTGGTGCTGGTGCGCCAACACTTATGAATACTGGCTTAACAGCTGATGAAATTAAAGACATTGCACATAATGGTTCGCCTAGTGGTAAAATGCCAGCAGGTTTATGGACAGGATCTGATGAAGATCTTCAAAAGCTTGCGGAGTTTATCGAAAGTTTAAAAGCTGAATAATTTTAAAAAGAGTCGGGAAACTGACTCTTTTTTTTCTAGCTTCTAGCAAAATTTTGTGAATGATTACGATAGACTGAATGAAAAAAATGAATGTGCATAGAAACGACGATTTGCAAGTTATGTATCTTGTTGTATCATAATAGAAAGACCTTTAAGCTTTAGGCGCCAATCAATACATAAAAATAAAGGGAAAAGACATCTTAGTAAAGACGGATGGTAAAAGGAGTTTTTTTCATGCAAATAACACGTGCAAATATTTGGTTTCTCCTTACGCACAAAACATTTTTAATAGTATTGCTCCTAATCAACATATTAGGGACAATATATGGCTATTATTGGTACGGTTGGCAATTGGCAATGACGAAGCCGATTTTTTATATTTTTGTACCAGATAGTCCAACAGCTAGTTTGTTTTTCTGCTTTGTGCTATTTGCATGGATTATCGGTAAAAGATGGCCGTTAATGGAAGTATTAGCACTTGTCACTTTAGTTAAATACGGTATTTGGGCAGATGTGATGAATCTTTGGACATTAGTTGAAACAGGCTCTATTGGCTGGCAAGGCTGGATGCTTATTGGCTCGCATTTTGCGATGGCACTTCAAGGTGTTCTTTACATTGGCAAATATGTATTTTCATATTGGCATATCGCGATAGCAGCCGTTTGGACATTGCATAATGATGTCATAGACTATGTTTTTGGACAAATGCCAATGTATCGTGATTTAGCAGATTATACAAGTGCCATTGGTTATTTCACTTTTTGGTTATCAATTGCTTGTATTTTTATCGCGATTTTCTCAATTAGGTGGCGCAAATATTTGCCCAATTAAAGAAATCTCTATAAAATTATAGTATCGAGTTAGAAAGGGGTTAGGAAATTGTCAACAGGCATGTATATTGTTTATTTTGCGATTATTATGCTACTGCCATTGTACGCACAGATGAAAGTAAAGGGTACGTATAATAAATTTGCAAAGGAACGTACCATGAAGGGACAAACTGGTGCTGAGGTAGCAAGGGCGATCTTAGATGCGAACGGCTTGTACGATGTACGAGTTGTACCAACACAAGGTGTGTTATCTGATCACTACAACCCTGCGACAAAAACGGTCGCATTATCAGAAAGTAACTTCTACGAGGCAAGCGTTGCAGGTGCTGCGGTTGCTGCCCACGAAGTAGGTCATGCGATTCAGCATAAAGAAGCTTATTCAATGTTAACTTTACGTAGTAAGCTTGTACCAGTTGCCAATATTTCATCAAACGCATCTTGGATTTTCGTGATGATCGGATTATTTTCTGGTTTATCGAACATGTTATTACTAGGTATCGTTTTATTAGCAGCAGGTGTGGTATTCCAATTAGTAACATTACCGGTTGAGTTCGACGCATCGAAGCGTGCGCTTGTGCAAATGAATTCACTTGGTATTATTACGAACGAAGAGGAACGTCCAGCACGCAAAGTGTTAAGTGCCGCTGCGTTAACTTATGTAGCTGCTGCTGCAGTAGCTGTTTTAGAATTATTACGATTAATTTTAATCTTTACAAATATGCGTAATGACGACTAAGAAAAACTTGTTATAGTGGGTAGTCCACTATAACAAGTTTTTTCTTTTTCGCAAAAAGGTGCCAGGCACTCATTGGACTCCTGCAACTTACTATGCTGAACGGAAAGTCCCGCTGAAACGGACAACAACGGTGCAACAAAAAAGTGTTAGATTGACGGCCGTCAATCTAACACTTTCATTTTTTGTCTTTAAAATACTTAATGTAATGGTTGTTTTTGATCGTCAAGTGTGAAGCCTTCTCCAGCAACATCTCGAACTTCAGAAATTGACACGAAGGCATGCGGGTCCACCTCATGAATAATCGACTTTAAACGCACGACCTCGTTGCGTCCAACAACGCAGTAAATCACTTCTTTTGCCTGCTTAGTAAAGTGTCCATGGCCTTCTAAAATCGTAACCCCTCGTTCCATGCGTAAGGAAATCATATCCGCAATGGCACTCGATTTTTCTGAAATAATAAGCGCGCCACGCCCTGCATAGGCACCGTCCTGCACAAAATCAATGACGCGTGCACCTACAAAGACAGCAACTAGCGTATACATCATAGAACGTGCATCTAAAAATGTTAGCCATGACAGTAAAATAACGATGGCATCGAAGATAAACATCGTTTTACCCATACTCCAGCCTAGATATTTATGTCCAAGTCGTGCTAATATATCCACACCGCCAGTTGTACCACCGAAGCGGAACACAATGCCAAGCCCAAGCCCGACGAAAACACCGGCAAACAATGCTACTAGGAATAAATCATCTTCTAAATGAATGGTAAACTGATATTTCTGAAAAACTTTTAGAAAAATAGATACTGAAATCGTGCCAATTAATGTGTAAATAAAAGATTTTTTGCCAAGTAAGCGCCAACCTAAAATAAACATTGGAATATTCAATAGTAAATTTAGTAATGCGGGGTCCCAACCTAGTGTAAAATAGAGAATAAGGGTAATCCCGCTAAAACCACCTTCACCGAGTTGATTTTGCATATTAAAGTGAACAAAACCAAAGCTATAAATGGCAGCTCCGAGCATGATTGCGATAATATTGCGAATTTTAATCTGTTTAAACATAAGACCTCCTGTGTTCCTAACTATGAAGTAGTGGATTCTATTATCTGTTATTTTATTGTTTTTGACAACATTGGTGTAAATTTTATACGATGGTAAAATAGGAGTGTGATATTGGATGACAGAACAGATAACGATGCAAGCCTTGCAAAAACGTGTGGATGATTATATTGGGCAATTTAAGGAAGGGTATTTCCCACCATTTGAACTACTCGCACGTTTAACGGAGGAGCTTGGAGAATTGTCGCGTGAAGTACAGGACGTTTACGGTCAGAAAAAGAAAAAAAGCACCGAAGAGACGAATAGTATTGAAGAAGAATTAGGCGACTTTTTCTTTGTTTTAGTATGCTTTGCCAATGCTCAAGGGATAAAATTAGATGAGGCGCTTTTACGGGTCATACATAAATTTGAAACGAGAGATAAGGATCGCTGGACAAGAAAGGAAGAGGAATAATGTCGATTCGTGTAGCCATTGCAGGGCCAAGAGGAAAAATGGGAGCAGAAGCTGTACATACAGTGATGAAACATGCCAAAATGGAGTTAGTAGCTGTACTAGATTATAAAGAAGTTGGCAATACACTAGCTGATTTAGAAATGTTCCCAGCAAGCTATACAGCACCAATCTTTACAGATATGCAGGAGCTAGTAGAAGCAACGGCACCTGACGTCTTAGTCGATTTAACGAATCCACATGCAGTTTACCATCATACAAAAGAAGCTTTAAATTTAAATGTAAGACCTGTTATCGGTACAACGGGTTTTACAGATGCCCAACTCGATGAACTATCAGCACTTGCGAATGAGAAGCAGTTAGGTTGCATTATTGCACCAAACTTTGCCATTGGGGCAATTCTGATGATGAAATTTGCAAAAGAAGCAGCAAAATACTTACCAGATGTTGAAATTATTGAAATGCACCATGACCAAAAACTAGATGCGCCATCTGGTACCGGTGTTAAAACGGCACAATTGATTCAAGAGGTGCGCGCACAAAAATCGCAAGGTCATCCACAAGAAAAAGAAACGCTTGAAGGAGCAAGAGGGGCTGATTTTGACGGCATGCGAATCCATTCTGTTCGCTTACCTGGTCTCGTGGCACACCAGCAAGTATTGTTTGGAGGAGACGGTCAATTGTTAACCATCCGTCATGACTCATTAAATCGGAACTCCTTTATGTCTGGCGTTGCATTCTGTGTAGAAGAAGTTATGAAAATGGATCAACTTGTTTATGGCTTAGAAAACATCATCTAAAGAACGGATGGAAAATTTATGAAAATCGCACTAATTGCACATGATCGTAAAAAAGATAATTTAGTACAGTTTGCTATCGCTTACCGAAATATTTTAAATGAGCATACGCTCTATGCTACGGGTACAACAGGACAACGTGTGATAGAAGCAACAGGATTAGAAGTTACTCGTTTCCGCTCAGGCCCACTTGGCGGAGACCAACAAATTGGCGCAATGATCGCTAATAATGATATGGACATGGTCATTTTCTTCCGTGATCCATTAACAGCACAACCACATGAGCCAGATGTTTCTGCACTTATCCGTCTTTGTGATGTTTACCAAGTGCCACTGGCAACAAATATGGGAACTGCAGAAATATTATTAAAGGGCCTACAAGAGGGCTTTGTGGATTGGAGACTGATTCAAGAACGACGAAACTAAAAGACGTGATTTAAGAAAGGATGATCATCGAATGAGAAAGCTAAAAATCGGCATTACCTGTTATCCAACAGTTGGAGGCTCTGGTGTGATTGCAACAGAATTAGGAAAAATGCTTGCAGAGAGAGGACATGAAATTCATTTCATCACCTCAAGCGTACCATTTCGATTGAATAAAATTTATCCGACCGTCTTTTTCCATGAAGTAGAAGTGAACAATTATTCAGTATTTCAATATTCGCCATATGATATTGCATTAGCGAGTAAAATGGCGGACGTGATTAAGGATGAAGGGTTAGACGTGCTACATGTACATTACGCCATCCCGCATGCCGTATGTGCTGTGCTAGCCCGAGAAATGAGTGGGCAAAATATTGGCATTGTGACAACGCTGCACGGTACGGATATATCCGTACTTGGTCAGGATTCAACCCTTTCACAAGCCATCAAATACGGCATTAATAAATCTGATATTGTCACTGCCGTATCGGAGTCATTGAAAGAACAAACCTACGAATTAATTGATACAGAAAAACCGATTGAAACAATCTATAACTTCGTGGATGAGCGTGAATATCGTCCTTTAGATCCTGGTAACTTAAAGGAGCAGTTTGGCATTCAAGAAGATGAAAAAGTAATTATTCATGTTTCAAACTTCCGTAAAATTAAAAACCTCCCTCATATTGTCGAAGCGTTTATGAAGATTCGGGCCAATATGAAGGCGAAGCTATTATTAGTAGGCGATGGACCTGAAAAGCATCGTGTAATGGATCAAGTAAAGGGTAGTCCTTATGCGAAGGACGTTCTATTTTTAGGCAAGCAAGAAAATTTAGCTGAATTGTATGCGATTAGTGACTTGAAGCTTTTACTATCGCAGCAGGAATCTTTTGGACTTGTATTGTTAGAAGCAATGGCTTGTGGTGTGCCATGTATCGGTTCAACCGTTGGTGGAATACCAGAAGTCATTGAACATGGTGTAGATGGCTATTTAGTGGAATTAGGCGATACGGATGCTGTAGCGGACTATGCTGTTCAATTATTGAACGATGAAGATAAATTACAACGTTTCCGTGAAGCAGCGATGCGAGCTGTAAATGAAAAATTCCACTCATCGAAAATTGTCGAGCAGTATGAACAGCTGTATGAAAAGGTAGCGGAAAAAAATCATGCAAAACAATAAAGAATGGCAGGCAGCCTTCTTTGTAATTGAACAATTAGAGCAGGCTGGCTTTGAGGCAGTTGTCGTTGGTGGCGCAGTAAGAGATGCGATATTAAATCGTCCTGCCCATGATGTAGACGTCGCGACAAATGCTTTGCCACAAGAAGTGAAAGCGGTTTTTGAGCGTACAGTTGATATTGGCATTCAGCATGGTACAGTACTAGTGATTGTACAGGAAGGACCAGTAGAAGTAACAACTTATCGCACAGATGGTGAATATACCGATCATCGCAGACCAGAAGAGGTCCATTTTGTCCGTTCTCTTCAAGAAGATTTACAGCGCCGCGACTTTACGATGAATGCGATTGCGATGCGTCGTGATGGCTCCTATGTAGATTATTATAATGGTCGCAAAGATATTGAGGCGGGTGTTATTCGAGCAGTAGGCGAGGCAAAGGTGCGTTTTTCAGAAGATGCACTGCGCATGCTAAGAGCCGTGCGATTCTCAGCACAGCTAAGCTTTACAATCGAAGTTTCGACATTACTGGCAATGCAGGAGAAGGCTTCAGATATTGCTTGGGTAGCTAAAGAGCGCATTAAGGCGGAACTTGATAAGCTATGGATAGGAAAAGATGTTTATAACGGCTTGAAGAAGCTTGAGGAAAGTGGTCTAGTGAACGCTTTGCAAGGAGATTTTCTAGCTGAACATTGGCGTGGCTTTACTGTTCAAAATCCCACAGGCGGATGGGCTTTTTTTGCCCTTATACAGGGGGCAAATTGGCAGGAAGTGTTGCGTAGCTATCGTTTATCGAATAAGGAAATGGCGTTTGTGAAAGCTGTTTTAAGTGCCTTCCATGCGTTACAAAATGGCTGGACGAATATGGACTATTTTACGTATTCACTTGAGGAGCTTGAAACAGCACACTATTTTGCTCAATTGAAACAACCGTTTAACATGTCTCCACAGAGCATACGGGAGTCAAAGGCAAGATTACCGATACAACAACGTCAGGATCTAATTGTCAATGGCTTGGATTTACTGCAATGGTCTGGAAGCAAAAAAGGGCCATGGTTAAAAGACGCCTTGCAACAAATTTTAACAGCTGTTGTCAACGGGGAACTTGCAAATGAGCGAAACGACATAAAAAATTGGTTTGAGCAGCAGTATTCTATGATGGATGAATAATTGATAATACAGCAAGTGACAAAAAGTGACCATTGAAAATACGTCATGATAAAGTCACTTGCTTTATCATTTAATAGCAATGGTGGTGCCAAACATAACATTTTTTATACATATACACCATAGATATTTTGCAAAAAAGAGGCCAAATTTGAAGTGAAGAAAAATACTAAAGGATTGGTTTGAGTATGAGTATGTCAATGAAGGATGAAATATTAAAAAGATTATTAGCAGCTAACGGTGAAGCGGTTTCAGGTCAGGATTTGGCAGATTCACTAGGGGTATCACGTACAGCAATTTGGAAGCATATGCAGACGTTGCAAGAAGAAGGTTACACTTTTGAAACCGTCAAGAAAAAAGGTTATGTGTTGACTGGAGTACCGAACAGCCTAAGTCCAACACAGCTAGCATTATTTTTAAACACTGAGCGTTTAGGGCGTGAAGTTCACTATTTTGAAGTGGTGGATTCCACGCAAACAATTGCACATAAGCTCGCACAAGAAGGCGCCCCGCATGGAACAATTGTAATAGGTGAAGAACAAACGGCGGGCCGTGGTCGCATGTCTAGACCGTGGGAATCGGCCAAAGGTACAGGTATTTGGATGACCATTATTTTACGACCGGACGTTTCACCACAACAAGCATCCTCATTTACGCTTGTCGTAGCCGTTGCTGTTACAATGGCGATTAAATCATTATATCCACATGTAGAACCTGCAATCAAATGGCCGAACGATTTACTGATTCGCGGCAAAAAATGCACCGGCATTTTAACAGAAATGCAGGCGGAGGCAGATGTTGTACAAGCATTACTCGTTGGAATTGGAATCAATGCCAACCAGTTAGAAGATGACTTCTCGCCTGACATTGCCAATATTGCTACATCGCTACGTATAGCTGCAGGAGAGGAAATCAACCGTGCTGCACTTGTCGCAACGATATTGCAATATTTAGAGCAGTTTACTGAACTATTCGTTCAAGATGGCTTCGCTAGTATAAAAGAGCTCTGGGAGCAAATGTCTTGTACAATAGGACAACGTATCGAGGTGACAACGATTCGAGAACGCTTTGAAGGCATTGCAAGCGGTATTACAGATGAGGGTGTCTTACAGCTTACGCAAAGCGATGGTACGATACGGACGATCTATTCAGGAGACATTAAAATTTTATCATAACGAAGGGCTAGGCCATCTTGCTGATAGTGGCCCTTGTTCACAACGCAGACTGTACTGTGCGGAAAAAAGTGTTAGATTGATTATGATCAATCTAACACTTTTTCACTTTGTATTTATTTTAGAGATAATTCTAAATCTCCATGTAATAGAGAAACATTTAGCTGATTGTCTCCTTCATGTAACTGTGAAGTTTTACCGCTGTGATCTTCATCATTCACAGTAACCTCACCGAAGCTCGTTTTTAATTCATAACCGACATCACTTTTTTTATTTTTTAAGTTCAACGAAGTATCTCCAAAGCTAGATGTAATATCGGATTGCCCGTTTAGTGTCCCATCGATGTCAATATCTCCATGTTCGCTCTCCACAACAAAACCATTACTTAACAACTGTGCAACGGTTAAATCACCGAATGATTGAATAATTTCTGTTTGCTCGCCAATGCTATTTTTCAGTAAAATATCGCCGTAGTCACCAGTAAGATTTAATTGCTTGTATTGAAGCCCTTTAAGAATTGTATCGCCGAAATTACTGTCAATGATAATCGACGTTAAATTTGCATCTTTTGGCACCGTAATTTTGATAGAAGGTGTTGTCATCGTACCAAGACCAAGCGACATACCGGATTTTCGTTTGCTTTTTGTTTCAACTGTCAATGTCCCATCTTGCAAGCTATAAGTTACGTCTGTATTTTTCATAACGTTTGTTTCTAATGAATAATTATCTGACTGAATGATTTCAACATCTCCATAGTCATTATGAATGCGCACGTCAGTAAATGCGTCAAGTGTATAAGCATGATGATCGAGCCCATTTTTAGCTGGCACAGTGAAGGCATTTCCCTCTTGTACGATAAACCATCTGCCTCCAGAAGAAAAACCAATGACGGCAAGTAAAATACCTAAAGTAATAATTGTTAATGCGATGAGCTTATGTCGAGAAGTCATTTAAAAACCCCCATTATGCTTTTTTGTGATTTTATGAAATAAACTTGCCAATACTTCCACGCAAACAACAGCAATTTTCTTTATTAAACGGATGACGATTGGGAAAAGTAAAATGCCCGATCCAGTGACAATTAAACCTAATCCCATAAACAGTAATGCTGTTGGCCAGTGCTCCGTTAAGACGAAAATACCTCCAATAAGTGCGGCAACACCGCCTAAAAAGATACTCACAACTGTTGCCACAATCGCAACTACAAAACTAAAAATAACAGCTCCAACCGATATAATGAGTGCTACCGCTACTGCCAGTAATGGTAAAGATAATGGAGCCGACAATATCGCCAAAATAATAAGCCAAATAGCGGTCATATTTTTCTTTGTCGAATCGGTTGTGCCTTCTAAATCCTTTAAAGCGAAGTCCGCCAATATTTGTGAAGCAACAACAGAGGGGGAGCCTAGTTGTTGAATGACTTGTTGCTCATTGTCAACGCCTGCTTCATCAAAATATTCTTCGTAATAGACAAGCGCCTCATTTAACTCATGCGCTGGAAGCCGACGTAATTTCCCACGTAGCTTTTTTATATAGCCTGCTCTATCCATCTAATTTCCCTCCTAAAAGTACACAGTCAACTTTTTGCTTATACATTTGCCATTCCTGTAATAGCTCGAGCAAGCGTACACGCCCTTGCTCGGTTATTTGATAATACCGTCGGTTTCTACCTTGATAGGGCTGATCATAAGTTGTTAGGCAGTTTGCTTTTTGTAAACGGCGTAAAACCGGGTACAGCGTTGATTCGGATATATCCATCACAGACTGAACTTGCTGTGTTAAGGAGTAGCCGTATGCATCCTCTTTATCGACAATCGCGAGCACACAAGCATCGAGTAATGCGGAGCCAAGCTGAAATGTCATCTTTCCACCTCACATTCAATTACCTATACAAGGCTTTATATTATATGCTGTATAGTATGTGGATAGTATATGACGTATAGTATGCATTTGTCAAATTTTATAAAATATTTAATCTGATTTCCATTTGTGTAAAATAAGAGAGGGTTGTTGCGAGAAAAATATATTTGAAGATACATAGGAATCTGTTATAGTAATGCTGAAGGGCAGTATCCTTAGTGAACGGCACCTTCAAAAGCGTTAAACCAATCACAACATATCTGCCTTGATCTTTTACAGACAGGGACGGAAGAAAACGATGCGTTCAAATAACTTGATTTACTGCAAATGACCGAACCGTATGCATGATGCTTGCGGTAAGTTTTGATTTGCGTAAATAAAGTGAGTGCCTCTTATACAATGAGGTGAAACGGTACTGAACGAACACATGACCTTTCTGTCCAATTTTAGGAATAGAAAGGTCTTTTTGTTTTCTTTCTTTAAAAAAAGGAGGACTACACATGAAGACCACATCAGATTTTTTAAAAATGAAAGCAGCTGGAGAAAAAATCGTTATGCTAACTGCTTACGATTACCCTTCAGCAACGTTTGCTGAGGAAGCAGGCGTCGATATGATTCTCGTTGGAGATTCGTTAGGAATGGTTGTACTAGGCTATTCCTCTACAATGCCAGTGACCGTAGCAGATATGGTACATCATGCTAAAGCTGTACGTCGCGGTGCAAAAAATACGTTTGTTATCGTCGATATGCCATTTGGCTCCTATCAAGGGGATATCAATGACACGTTAAAAACAGCGGTTTCGATGATGCAGGAAACGGGTGCTGATGCGCTTAAACTAGAGGGGGCAGGGGAAGTACTACCGGTTATTCGTAAATTAACAGCTGCTGGTATCCCAGTTGTCGCGCACTTAGGCTTGCAACCACAATTAGCAGGCGTACTTGGAGGCTATAAGGTACAAGGGAAAACGGCTGAGCAGGCTAAACAACTGATTGACGATGCCAAACAGTGTGAAGCTGCAGGGGCTTGTGCAGTGGTATTAGAATGCATTCCGCATCAGCTAACGGAGTTAGTATCGGCTGCTTTAATGATTCCTACAGTTGGCATTGGGGCTGGCATTGAGGCAGATGGACAAGTATTAGTTTTCCATGACATGCTGAGCTACGGTTCACATCATGTACCAAAATTTGTGGAACGTTTTGCCGATATGGGCAGTGAAGCAAGCAGTGGTATTGCTAATTTTGTTAATGCCGTGAAAGTGGGAACATTCCCAACGCTAAACCACTCCTTTACGATGAAAGATGAAGCGCTGGAGCAGTTATACGGAGGCGTTAAATAAATGAAAGTCATCACAACAATCAAAGCACTAACGGCAGAAATACAAGCAGCAAAGCTAGCACAAAAAACAATTGGCTTAGTGCCAACGATGGGCTATTTGCATGAAGGTCATTTAACATTAGCATCACAAGCTCGCGCAGAAAATGACCTTGTCGTTATGAGTATTTTCGTTAATCCGACGCAATTTGGTCCTAACGAGGATTTTGAAAGTTATCCTCGCGATTTAGCACGCGATACGGCACTTGCCGAATCTGCAGCTGTAGATATTGTCTTCGCGCCGAGTGTCGAAGAAATCTATCCGCATGATGGTGGTATTCAAATTCGTGCAGGGGAGCAAGCTACACTGCTATGCGGAGCAAGCCGTCCAGGGCATTTTGATGGTGTTTTACAAGTAGTGTCAATTTTATTCCATTTAACACAGCCAACTCGTGCGTATTTCGGGCAAAAAGATGCTCAGCAAGCGGCACTCATCGCTACGATGGTTCGCGATTATCATTTCCCTTTAGAACTGCGTATCGTGCGGATTGTGCGTGAGGAAGATGGCTTAGCGAAATCTTCGCGCAATGTATACTTGAGCGAGGCGGATCGTAGGGAAGCACCGGCGATTTTTGAGGCATTACAACTTGCTCGCGATAGTTTTTTAGCGAATGGTGATGCAACTGCTGCTCTGGCAAAAGCACAGGCACACATCACTGCACGCACACATGGCAAAATTGACTATATAGAATTATTGGCTTACCCCGACCTACTGCCAGTAACAGCTAAAACGGAGCAAATTCTTTTGGCAGCTGCTGTCTACATCGGTCCAACACGTTTAATCGATAATTGTATCTTTAATGTGAAAGAAGGAAAATAATATGTTACGAATGATGATGAATAGCAAAATCCACCGTGCCACTGTCACAGAAGCGGATTTAAATTATGTAGGATCTATCACAATCGATGAAGATATTTTAGATGCAGTTGGTATGCTACCAAATGAAAAAGTGCATATCGTTAATAATAATAATGGTGCACGCTTTGAAACGTATATTATTGCAGGTGAGCGTGGGTCAGGCGTTATTTGTGTCAATGGCGCAGCAGCACGTCTTGTACAACGAGGAGATATCGTCATCATTATTTCTTATGTCTATGTAGATAATGCGGAGGCAAAAGAGCATAAACCGACTGTTGCGATAATGGGAGAAGGCAATACAATAAAAGAAATGATTGCCTACGAACCCGAAGCAACCGTCTATTAAAAGGTGCCAGTCACTCACACAATTCTAATACAATTCTGAAAATTCGTAAGTGAAAATCCACGAAGCTTTTTAGGGAACTTACTTTGTGCCCCAGAAAGCGACGTGGATTTTTGTATGAGTGCCAGTATGAGTGCCAGTCACTCACACAATTCTCACACAATTTGGGATTGAAATGGCGCAAGGATGACCAGATAGATGAATGTATGATAAAATTCATCTATCTAATGTGAACTGTGAGTTGAGATGTATGATGGAAAGTCAAAAGTATGCAATTGTTGATTTGGAGACGACAGGTCATTCTCCAGCAAATGGTGACCGGATGATTCAAATTGCCATTGTCATAATGAAGGATTGGAAAATTGAGCGCACCTTTACAAAGTTTATACATCCGGGTAAATCGATACCGTCCTTTATTCAAGATTTAACGCATATAACGGATGAGGATGTTAAAGATGCCTTGCCTTTTGAAGCACATGCGGACTACATATATGAATTAATTGCCGATTGTGTTTTTGTCGCGCATAATACTGATTTTGACTTATCCTTTTTACAAGCAGAGTTTAAACGAGCAGGATTACCAAAATGGCAAGGTAAGAAAATGGATACGGTTGAGCTTGCAAAAATTTTATTTCCAATGTCCCTTAGCTTTAAGCTAGGTGATTTAGCAGCGGACTTAAATATTGAACTGGAAAATGCCCATAGAGCGGACGATGATGCACTCGCTACAGCTGAGCTGTTTAAACGTAGTTGGCAAGAGCTTCTTCGTCTTCCACAGCTGACGCTAGAGCAAATGCATAAACGCTCATTCCGATTAAAATCTAATTTATCGCAGCTTTTCTTTGAAGCATTACAACTAAAACGTCATCAAAGTAAAGCAGATGAAAATATTACTTACTATCGCAATTTTGCCATTTGTGATGGTCGTCCAAAACAGGTTGTGAAACCCGAGTTAGCCCCTTATCCGGAAACTGCAAAAGACAAAGAAGCAATGATGGCAAAGGCTATGCCAAACTTTGAACAACGACCAGCTCAATTTGCCATGATGGATACGATTTGGCAAGCTTTAAATGACAAAGAAGAATGTGTCATTGAAGCTTCAACAGGTATTGGTAAAACGGTTGGCTACCTATTACCGGTTATTTTATATTCGAGGGCACACAATAAAAAAATCGCGATTAGTACGTACACAGCACATTTACAAGAGCAACTTGTAGATGAGGAACTACCGAAAATCGAAAAAATTCTGGAGACAAAAGTAAATATAGCTGTTCTAAAGGGTATGCATCATTATATTGACCTTGCACGTTTCGAGCAATGCATGGCCTATGCGGATGAGTCATATGACGATACTTTTACCATTTTACAATTGCTTGTATGGCTGACAAAAACCCACACGGGTGTGTTAAGCGAACTCAATGTTTCCGGTGGAGGACAACTATTTTTAGATAAAATCCGCAAAATGCCCGATGAAAAGCCGCCAAAAGGTTTTGATTTCTACGAGCAAGCGTTAAAAAATAGTGCAACTGCTGATTGTATTGTCACGAATCACTCAATGGTCATTAGTGATTTAGTTCGTCAGACGCCCATTTTTACGCAAATCGATGGTTGGATTATTGATGAAGCACACCAAATGATTCAAGCAGCTATGCAACAGGATGAAACAGTGTTTTCCTATACACAATGGAAATACATCTTTGGTCAACTTGGTACAATGGAGGAAACAGCACTCTTCCAGCAATTTAGTCAGGCCGCTAAGAAGAAACAACGTATTCCAATGCACAACTTGCAGCAACTCGACAAACAATTTATACGGTTACAGCGAGTGTTCGATGAAACAATCCAGCGTGTCGTACAAAAAGTGCAACAACAGATTAAAGGAAAACAGACAAGTAGCAAGTGTACGCTATTTTTAGAGGATGTCGCTCTGGCAAAAGAGCCGCTTTTGCAGGTCAGCAAACTATTACAGCAATGGCTGGATCTCGCAATGGAAGCGGCCAAAGCTTTCGAAAATAATATTGAGCAGTTAGATAAAAATGAAGTATTTATTTTATCGGAATGGCATTATTGGATTCGTGAAATGAAGTTGAAAATTGCGGAATGGGAGGAAATTTTCCTATTACCACAAGAAGATAATTCAGTGTGGTTTGAGTTTGATTTACGCAGTGTTCCAGGCAGTCTTCATGTCTACAAAAAGCCGGTAAATGTCACGCCAATTATTGAAAAAGTCATTGCACCACTTCGTAAACAGGCAAGTATCGTGTGGACTTCAGGAACATTATCCGTCCCTGGCAATGAGCGCTTTATTACACGGCAGCTCGGTATTTCAGATAAGGTGCAGGTTATGCAATTACAGGCACCTTCATCGTACTATGCAGGAGCCAAGGCATACATCGTGACGGATATGCCGGATATTCAACAAGTGACGCAAGCGGAATATATTGAAGCAGTTGCACATGCCATTACACGTACGGTACGCATGACGGAAGGGCGCTGCTTTGTGCTCTTTACCGCGCAAGATATGCTACGAAAAACAGTGGAGCTAATTCAAGATAGTGAGCTACTGGATGACTATATGCTTTTTGCACAAGGAGTTACAGGCGGTAGTCGCATGCGCATTCTAAAATCCTTCCAAAAATTTAACCAAGCCGTGCTATTCGGTACAAACAGTTTCTGGGAAGGTGTCGATGTTCCAGGGGACGCACTTTCGTCTGTCATTGTTGTTCGACTACCATTCTCTTCACCAGAGGAGCCTGTATTTAAAGCTCGCGCTAAACATCTTACAATGCAAGGGCGCAACTCATTTACGGAGCTATCTTTACCGGAAGCCATTATGCGCTTTAAGCAAGGTTTTGGCCGATTAATCCGTTCATCGCAAGATAAGGGCGCATTTATCGTACTAGATCGCCGAATTAGTACAAAGTCATATGGGAAAGAATTTATTCATGCCTTACCACCAATCGATGTGAAAAAATTACAATTGCCGGAGTTACTAAAGGAATTAAGTAATTGGCAAAAATAAAGACAACCCCTTTTAGCGATATGCTAGAAGGGGGTTTTTTAAGTTGTTATTTAAAAACCATTGCGTGGCAAGGATAGTTATTCATATTTTGTTCTACATAGGCAACACAGTTTCGTCCTTCATTTTTCGCTTGATACAATGCTTGATTACATCTTGTTAGCAATGTCGTTACATTATCACCTTGACGATAAGCCGTCACACATTGTTATTTGAATTTACCAAAAGTTAAAATAGACTTTATAAAATCGGATGATGGACTACGATGTAGGACCATAACAGCAAGAATGAGGACGAAATAATGCTACTAACCTTGATAAGATGATAGCAATCAAGGATTGGGGGATTTACCGATGTCTAAAATAAATGAATTCAATGCATTACATACTACACAAAATATATTGTTATTAGGGAATGCGTGGGATATATTATCTGCATTAACGCTTGAAAAAGTTGGTTTTAAGGCAATTGGCACAACTAGCTGGGGCATTGCGAATTCCCTAGGGTACGCAGATGGCGAATGGATAGATTTTGAACGACATTTGGCGATTATAAAATCAATTGCGGACAATGTGAACATCCCAGTTTCAGCAGATATTGAGGCTGGCTATGGAAACGACACGAAGACCATTTTAGAAAATGTGTTAAAAACAGCAGATATAGGCGTGGCAGGTATTAATATTGAAGATTCACTGAAACAACAAACTGGACTAAGAAATATGAATGAACATTGTGCCTTATTAGCCCAAATGAGAGCACTATTAGACAATAATGGTTATAAAAACTTCTTTATCAATGCTAGAACGGATACATATTTTCAAATGGAGCAGCCATTTCACGAAACGATGACGAGAGCAAAAGCGTATGTAGATAGCGGTGCGAGTGGAATTTTTATACCGGGGTTAACAGATTATGAGGAAATAAGAGCTATTACATCTGCCATAGAGGCGCCCATTAATTTAATGTCTTTACCAGGTTTAACAAATTGTCAGACGCTGCAACAATTAGGCGTAAAACGTTTTAGTTTTGGCAATGCATTATCAGATAAAATGATTTCTTATGTAACAAATGATGCGACACGTATAATGGAGTCGAACGATACAGCATTTCTATATGAATAGTTACCACTAAAGGAGGCTTTTATGGACAATACAATCAATCTTTCTTTTGATGAAATGTGGGATAAAATCATCGCTTGTGATCGAACATATGATGGGCTATTTTTTACCGCTGTGAAAACAACTAAAATTTATTGCCGTCCTTCATGCAGGTCAAGAAAGCCGAAAAAAATAAATGTAGCATTTTATGATGATATGCAAGAGGTCGAACGAGCAGGTTTTCGCGCTTGTAAAAGGTGCCAGCCAGAAGTGGAGCATTCGCCGCATGCGCAATTAATCAAAACGGTGACAGCGTTTTTAATGAAGGAGTATAAGCAACGGTTAACATTGGACTTGATTGCAAGTCACGTTGGGATAAGCCCATACCATCTTGAACGACTTTTTAAACAAGAAACTGCGGAAACGCCAAGAACTTATTTAGATAAAATAAGAATCGACAAAGCGGCACATCTACTAAAAACGACAAACTGTACGATTTTGGAAATTTGCTTTGAAACGGGATTTCACAGCCCTTCTAATTTTTACAAAATATTTCGTCGTTTGAAAGCATGTTCGCCTACTGAATATCGAAATCTTCAATGGAAGGAACAGTGAAAAAGACAATGTCTAATGAAAAATACTATCTTGAGCTACCGACACCATTGTTATTTAATTTTCAGGAATGTTTACTATTTTTAGCTAGATCTAATCATGAGGTGCTACACACGATTAAAGATCAAAATTTATATAAATTGCTCAAAATTAATCATGAATTAGTATTGTGTCATATTAGCTATCAGGCCCAGCAACTGCGTGTCGATTTTCCAATGAACTCGCCATCCGCAGTTGCTGTTGAGCAAGTGCAAAGTTATATTGAAGAATGGTTTGATTTACGACGTGACTTGCAACCGTTTTATCATATGGCTCAAAAAGATGTTATTTTACAACATTCTGTTCAAAAATATAATGGTTTACGCATCATAGGTATTCCCGATTTATTTGAAGCACTCGTCTGGGCAATTATCGGACAACAAATTAACTTAACTTTCGCCTACACGTTAAAAAAACGATTTGTTGAACATTTTGGAGAAAATGTAACTTATAAGGGGGATACATATTGGGTATTCCCAAGCTGCGAACAAATCGCGTCTTTAACAATCGCAGATTTAAGAGCACTACAATTTACTAGTCGAAAATCAGAATACGTTATTGCCATTGCCCAAGAGATGGCAAGTGGTGCATTAACAAAAGAAAAGTTGCTTCAAATAAAAGATAGGGCGCATATTAAAAAAATGCTGATGTCGATAAGAGGTGTGGGTGAATGGACAGCCGACTATGTTTTAATGAAATGCTTTCATGATCCAACTTCGTTTCCAATTGCTGATGTAGGACTGCATAATGCTTTGAAAATGCAACTAGCATTAGATCGAAAGCCGACAATTGATGAAATAAAAAAGTGCGAAGTGCCGTGGCGAGGCTGGCAAGCATACGCCACGTTTTATTTATGGAGGTCATTATATGACGAAACTGTATAATTTGGATTATAGCTCTCCGATTGGTGTTATCGAAATTAAAGGTAGTGAATCAGCTATATATTCTATTATGTTTGCTGAACGACAACAGCTACTAAACATTGCAAACGAATGTACACCACAAGTTTTATTGGATTGTGTGGAGCAGCTAGATGAATATTTTCAAGGGCAACGTTTTAGCTTTACTTTTCCATATCACATGGAAGGAACACCGTTTCAAAAACAAGTTTGGCAAGCATTAACCGATATCGCTTATGCCGAACAAGGGACGTATAAAGCAATCGCCATGTCCATTGGTAATGAAAAGGCGATTCGAGCAGTTGGCAATGCGAATGGTAAAAATAAGCTTAGTATCGTCATTCCTTGTCATCGTATTATCGGCTCTGATGGAACATTAACTGGCTATGCTGGTGGTTTATGGCGCAAGGAGTGGCTGCTGCAACATGAGAAATCAAGTCAAAAGCGCTCTGCTGGACAGTAGAAGAAATCGCTGAAAAAAGTCCATCAATCACTGGTGAGCCCACCGAGAGCATCGGTGTAGCGTTATAGCAGAAGTGTTGGATTGACTGCAGTCAATCTAACACTTTTTTATTTTGTCCCAGTCATTTTAAAAAAACTATGCATTTTTTCTTGTACAGGTTTTGAGAATCGAGCAAAACAGCCTTTGTATAAAAAAACGGTTATTGCAAAAAATAAGACCGTCATCATGAGTGTTGTAAAAGATTTACTGACACATCACTAAATGGCGCGTTCCATTTGGCTTCCATGCCAAGACAATTAAAAAGTGGTGAAGGATTCCTTTGCCATACAACTACAAAAGGAAGGAGGTGCTACAAATGAGTGTAATATATAGGATTGCCTTAGTTCTCGTAATTATTGGTGCAATTAACTGGGGATTAATAGGATTTTTCAGATTTGATTTAGTTGCCTATTTATTTGGTGGCCAAACTGCCGTATTGTCCAGATGGGTGTATGCACTTGTCGGAATAGCTGGACTCATATCCATCCCAATCCTTTCAAAACGTTTGGATGAGGAAGAAGCGTCTGATTCACATACTCGCATCAATAGCAACCCGAGTTATGGAATGGAAGCTGGGGAAGAAGCAGATTTCTCAGACGTTTCAAAAACGAAGAAAAACAATTCGAATAACAATACGAATAATAATCAAAATAAAAATAAAAAGAAATAATTTTTTAAAGCTGTCAGGTTTCCCTGACAGCTTTATTATTTTTTACTTGGAATACAAAATAAGTTAGCATTGCGAACAATTTCAGTTATATAATTCATCACAATGTCAACTGCTTCTTGGGCATCATAATTTTTTCGGTTATTAATAATATTTGTAAACATCCCTTGCCAAACGAGAATTGTTAGCTCATTAATCGAATGGACATTTTCCTCCGTTAAGTACCCTTCTTTAAAAGCTATTTCCAACATAGAGCGTCCTCGTTTTGTTAAATTACGTTCAAATAAAATGGATGCTAAATCTTCTGGAATATTAATTAAATCATTTGGATACGTTTCATAATAATCTTGTAATAACTTTTCTGGTGTGTCCCCTAAATCCATAATAAATACAGCATGGAAAATTTGCGGTTTTTGAAAGGAATGTTGACAAAAACATTCCCAAGCTAATAAATATTTTTCGATTGGATCGTTTCCCTTTTCGATATAAGTAGCGACTTCATCGGTATAACTTTTCATAAATTTCATAGAGGCAAAAAAGATTAGATGAGAAATTTCTGAAAAATAGTTATATATTGTTGCGCTATTATAGCCGGCTTTATCGGCAATTTTTCTGATTGTGACATTTTCCAGTCCTTCTTCTTCAATTATTTCCGCAGTAGCGTCGACAAAGTATTTCCACATCCGACTTAATTGTATGGCTTTCTTTTTCACAGTATTCTCTCCTATTAGATAAAGCATTTGACAGTCATTAGATAAAGAAAATAGCTATATTTGCCCATTTTCCTTAATGTAATCTTGATTATAACATAACTGGAGTTATTTCAAAGACAAAAGGTGAGGGATGTAATTTTAATTTTCAGATTTGTCATTCTAATCATTAAATGTTATACTACTCACAATTATTTTATAATCATGATTATAAAATAATTGTGAGTTTTTTATAACTTTGATTTCTGTGTTTTGATACTTAATTTCAAGGAGGATATTGAACATGAGTAAAAAAATAATTGAGAACTTCCCGTATAAACATCAAGCAATAGAAAATACGTGGATTGTATTAAAAGATGGCACAAAACTTTCCAGTCGCATATGGCTTCCAGAAGTAGAGCAAGGCCAGCAAGTGCCTGCAATTTTAGAATATATTCCTTATCGTAAAACAGATGGTACTCGAACAAGAGACGAACCGATGCATGGTTACTTTGCGGGACATGGCTATGCCGTCGTTCGAGTGGATATGAGAGGTTCAGGGGAATCGGACGGTCTTTTAAAAGATGAATATTTACAACAAGAACAAGATGATGCACTAGAAGTTATTGAATGGATTGCACAGCAAGATTGGTGTGACGGAAATATTGGGATGATGGGTAAGTCGTGGGGAGGATTTAATTCCCTTCAAGTTGCTGCAAGAAGACCAAGTGCACTAAAAGCCATTATTACAGTGGGCTTTACAGATGATCGTTATAACAACGATATTCACTATAAAGGCGGCTGCCTGCTGAATGATAATTTTTGGTGGGGTGCCATTATGTTAGCGTATCAGCTTCGACCACTTGATCCACATATTGTTGGGGAAAGTTGGCGTGAAAAATGGTTGGAGCGATTAGAAAACATGCCATTATGGATGGAACAATGGTTGGAACATCAAACAAGAGATGCTTATTGGCAACATGGCTCTGTTTGTGAAAATTATGAGGATATTAATGTGCCGGTTCTGGCAATTGATGGCTGGGAAGATGCATACTCGAACACAGTTTTAAGCCTAATGAATGGACTCTCTGTTCCTCGAAAAGGAATTATTGGACCATGGGCGCATGTTTATCCACACGACGGTATTCCAGGACCTGCAATGGGCTTTTTACAGGAAGCGGTAAAATGGTGGGATCATTGGTTAAAAGGAATGGATACGAACGTGATGGACGGGCCAATGGTCAATGTTTGGGTGGAAGAAAGTATGGAACCAGCTGTTTGTAAGCCGGTTAGTAAAGGTCATTGGGTTGGACTTGAACAATGGCCAACATCCGAAGTACAAATGAAGAATTACCAATTAACTTACAGTAAACTAACGGAAGAATTGGCTGACAAAGAAGAACGAGTATTGTTGAAAACGCCATTAAATCATGGTCTTTTATCTGGTGAATGGATGGGTGCCGGGGTACTTGGTGAAAGCCCTGCAGATCAACGTTTAGATGACGGCATGGCAATGGTATTTGAGAGTGCCGTTTTAGAAGAATCTATAGAAATTGTTGGATATCCAAGATTTGAAATAGAACTAGAAAGTGATAAACCGCAGGCTATGCTTTTTGCTCAACTTTCAGATGTTGCACCTGATGGAGCTGTTACGCGAGTGTCATATGGGGTTATGAATTTAACACATTTAAACGGACATGATCGTGTAGATTTATTAACGCCTGGTGAAAAAGTAAAGGCATTTGTCGACTTAGATTGTTGCGGACACCATTTTAAAGAGGGACACCGTATCCGTTTATCACTTGCTACAACATTTTGGCCGATGTTTTGGCCAATGCCTGAAGAGGCAACCTTAACATTACATTTAGAAACAGCTACGTTTTCTTTACCAATTTTTACTGGCAATAAAGTAACGGGGCCAAATATGAGCCCTGAAAGTGCGCCATTAACGCCAATGACTATACTTCAAGAAGGAAGAGTCGATCGATCAATTGCCTACGATATTGTCAATGATATGTGGACATGTATAACGGACGGTGTTGGTGGTGTGTTTGGGGAAGGCGTCTATCGCTTTGATGAAATTGATGTGACTGTCGAACACAACTTAAAAAGAGAACTAACTTTAAGCAATCGTGATCCACTCTCTGCTAACTATACGATTTATCAAAAAATGAAAATAGGTCGAGAAGGTTGGTGGATTGACGCAGATATTACAATTTCACAAAGTGCTGATTTAGACAATTTCTATCTTGTCGGTGAGATGGACATAAAAGAAAATAATCTTCCTGCCTTCCATAAAAAATGGGATCAGAAAATTAAACGCGTTGGATTATAAATAACGTGTAAGGGGAAAACAGATGGAAACTAAATTAAAGAAAAATACCGCAACATTAGTCATTCTCGCTGTTTCAGGAGCGCTTATATACGCATTGCCTTACTTTAGAAACTATTATTATGATGTTTTTCTAGAAGTTTTTAAATTAACAAATACACAAATGGGGACACTAGGTAGTGCATACGGTATTTGTTGTTTAATTTCTTATATATTTGGCGGCTATTGTGCTGATCGATGGAAAACAAAATATCTATTAGCTATTTCCTTATTTGCTACGGGTATACTAGGTTTCACTTTATTACTATATCCGCCGTATCCGGTGTTATTACTGATTCATGCAGCTTGGGGCATTACATCCATTATGACGTTTTGGGGGGCATTAGTAAAAGCTGTGCGCTCACTCGGGTCCGAAAATGAACAAGGAAAAGCATTTGGATTTTTTGAGGGTGGACGTGGGATAACGAACATTGTCCAGTCCGTTGTCATCTTAGGAATATTTGCATTTTTTGCTAAACATATGACTGATAAAATGGCGTTATCTGCCGTGATTATGGTTTACTCGGTTATTTGTCTACTATTAGGCTTCATCATTATGTTGATTTATAAGGATTCCAATGAAGAAAACGTTAGCGTACAAGCTGAAGATAGCAGTAAGAAGTTTGATTGGGCAGTCCTTTGGAAAATTCTAAAAATGCCAACAACATGGTTAGCAACGATTCTTATTTTTACATCCTATGCGATGATTATTAGTTATTACTATATTACGCCTTATGCAACGGCTGCATTTGGTGCTTCTACGTTAATTGCCGCTGCACTAGGCTATTTTTCTCAATATTGCCGTCCGATTGGCAGCTTTGGTGCTGGCATTATTGGGGATCGTATAGGTGTTTCTAATATGGTGTTAATTGGCTATATCGTACTTATTGTCGGCTTAGTTGGACTAATTGTTTTACCGGCTAAGGCATCTCTTATTTTAATGTTATTAGTATTCATAGCTGTCATATACACGTCCATGTATGCGCTGCAAGCAATGCATTTTGCTATTTTAGTAGAAGGAGATTATCCTGTCGAATCAACAGGTACAGTTTCCATGCCTTTAATGATTATTGGCTATAGTGGCGAAATTTTTATGCCCATTGTAGCAGGTGCTTGTTTGGATCTTTGGAGTGGCACGACAGGATATAAAGTATTCTTTACGATTTTGCTGGCATTGGCGATTATTGGTTTAGTAACCGTTATGATATGGCAGAGAGTAACGAAAGAGAAACGGCACGAAATTGCTTTACAAAGAAAATTGTCAAACCTACAGGAAAGTTAAAAAGCAAAAGTGTTAGATTGTAGTTATCAATCTAACACTTTTTTTTGCTTCGTGGTTATTGCGATTTACCGTAAGAGCACCGTAAGCTAAAACTTAGAATTACTTCAATATGTTAGATTAAGGCTAAACTACACACTGTTAATTTGAAAATTCAGATATTTGAATCACCACTTAATCGTATACGATATAACTTTCGTTTATCGATGGTTCATCACATCTTCTATTAAAAAAGCTAAATAGAGATTTGTTTTTGTAAATGGATTCGTTAAATCCATATCTAATAGCATTTCTATTTTTTTTATTTTATAAAGAACCGTATTGCGATGAATAAAAAGTCGCTCGCTAATTTTACTCGTACTGCCATTTTCCTCAAGATAGATACGTAAAAATGTTCCGTAATCCGTACTGTGCAACGCATCATAGCGGTGTATTTGTCCTAAAATATCTTGACTAAACGATTGCATAAGTGACTGATTTTGTACGGCCATAATAATTTGATAAGCACCGATATCTTTATATTTATATAAGAATCGATTGTTATGAAGCTGTGCCAATTGGATAACAGTTAATGATTCCTCATAGCTTTGCCGTATATTTTCGAGTTCTTTTTGATAGTTGCCTTTGCCGATAATTATATCGAGGGTGCCATTTTTTTGTTTGATTTTTTCATAGATTTCTTCAACTACTTTAGAGAAGGGGATATTCGGTGTATTGATTTGCGCTCGGTCAATTAAAAATATGAGGTGATTTTTATGTTTTAGTTTTAAAAAGCGTTTATAGCGATGTTGAAATGCAAATTGGATCATCACCTCGTAGCGGTCAATGTTTGTCTGTGTGCCTATAGTTGTACAAGTAATGATGGCAAGCTCTCTACCTTGCGGGAATCCGAGTTGCGCCAGTTGCTCTTTCGTTGTATCTAACTGTTTTTTATAGTGAAAAAGTAAATGATTGAGGACCTTTTCCTCTAATGAGTGCTCTTGATGATTATTGGAAATAAATTGAAAAGTTGTTTTTAATAAATCTGCTACTCGACAATGCCAAGGCATTTGAAACACAGGGAAATCATGCTCATTGGCAAACGCGATAATCGACTCAGGAATTGAAGAAATATAAGGGCCAATATTAATAATAAAGCCTGCAACTTTTTTTGCGAAAGCTAACTTTACGAGTTGCTCTAAAGCATCTTCCTGCTGTGCTATATTAATACCTGTCGTGACGACAAGTTCATTTGGTCGGCAAAACATGATTAAATCTATGCTCTCAATTACGTTAATACCGGTAACTCTGCGATAAGACCCACTATGTCCAGCGACTAATGTCAGCATAGGGAATTGAACTCCCTCCACAATTTTGCGAATCGTTCCCATCGTTTCCCCCCTTAATATGAACATAACTTACCATATATCATGTGCAGATGCACATATTTTTTTAGTTTTCTATCCATATCTCGTAAATTTTATCTAATTTACAATATTAATTAACTACTGTGAAAGAGAGGACTTGCATATGTATAAATGTAATAGTAGACGATTGCAAGATTCAATTGATCAATTTAGTCAGTTTGGGGCTACTATAAACGGTGGCGTAACGCGTTTGTCTCTTTCGGATGAGGATATTTTAGCTAGAAATTATTTTTGTCAGTGTTGTAAAGACCTAGGCATGGAAATCAAAGTAGATGATATGGCCAATATCTATGCGACGCTACCAGGAAAAAAGGATGTTCCTCCAATTGTCATGGGCTCACATTTAGATTCCGTTGAAAAAGGTGGCAAGTTTGATGGTGTGTTAGGCGTTTTAACAGCTTTAGAAGCGATTAAAACATTAAAGGACAATGATGTTGAGCTAGATGTGCCATTAATGATCGTTAATTTTACAAATGAAGAAGGTGCTCGTTTTGATCCAGCGATGATGAGCTCCGGCGTCATTGCTTCGAAATTTGAAAAAGAAAAAATGCTACAGTCGGTCGATAAAAATGGCATTTCTTTTCAAGAGGCGCTGCAAGCGAGTGGTTATGAGGGTGACCAACAACATCGTTTAAAAGAGGCGCTTGCTTATATTGAACTCCATATCGAACAAGGACCCGTACTAGAAGCGCAACAATTAGAAATTGGCGTTGTACAAGGCGTACTCGGAATGGTGTGCTATGAAATGACGATTACTGGTCAATCCAATCATGCTGGTACAACACCAATGTCGATGCGCCAAGACCCAATGATTGTGGCAGCAAAAACAATGTTGTCTTTACATGAACAACTTGGTGAAATTGATGAACAACTAGTATTTACATTTGGACGCATGAATGTTTTTCCTAATATTCATACTGTTATTCCAAACAAAGTGACGTTTACAATGGATTCCCGCCATCAAAAGCCTGAAGTTATGCACAAGGTTGAGGAAATATTGAAGAACTTGCCTGCAGAGGAAATGGGATGCCAAATACAATCAGCTAAACTATGGGGGAGAGAGACCGTTTTATTTGATCAACAAATTTGTGATGAAGTCGAACAGTCTTGCCAACGCTTTGGCTATAGCGCTTATCGCATGTTTAGTGGGGCAGGACATGATGCGCAATATATCGCTAGTATCATTCCTTCAGCTATGATTTTTGTTCCGAGTATCAATGGTAAAAGTCATTGTGAAGAGGAAGAAACAGCGTTTGAAGATTGTGCGAAAGGAGCAGATGTGCTGCTAGAAACAGTATTAACGTTGCAAACGAAATTCAGTATGGGTGAATCTTACACAATCAATTAAAAAATGATCGTTCTACCCGTGCAAATAGATTGGTAATGATGATTTTGCATACGATCGGACTACTAGAATAGCTTCAACACTATTTTCTTGAACTGACACGAAAGGTGAGGGATAGCATGAAAAAAATTATTCATGGTGGACAAATAGCAACTGCATCAGATGTGTACGAGGCAGATATTCTTATAGAGAACGGCAAGATTGTGCAAATTGGCAAAAATATATCCGTTGAAGGGGCTGAAATCATTGATGCAACTGGCAAATATGTATTGCCAGGCGGCATTGATCCCCATACACATTTAGATATGCCCTTTAATAATACAGTGACAGATGATGACTGGAAATCGGGTACGATTGCAGCGGCATTTGGTGGTACGACAACGATTTTAGACTTCTGTTTAACAGCTGGTGAAAAGAAGCTGGCTACAGCGGTTGAAAAGTGGCATGAAAAGGCAAAGGGAAAGTCGGCCATTGATTATGGATTCCATTTAATGATTGGCGATTTAACGCCAGAGACAGAGGTGGAGTTACCTGTGTTACTAGAGCAAGAAGGGATTACATCTGTAAAGGTCTTTATGGCCTATGCAAAAGAATTCCAAGCGACAGATCGCACGCTCTTTAAAGCATTTAAAATAGCTAAGGATGTTGGCGCTACTGTGATGGTGCACTGTGAAAATGGTTCTGTGATCGATGAGCTTGTTGAAGAGGCGAGAAATGCAGGACATAAAGAGCCGATTTATCATGCGCTTACGCGTCCAGCAGAGTTAGAGGGCGAGGCGACAAAACGTGCAATTGAACTAGCGCATATCGCCGGTGCAACACTCTATGTTGTTCATGTTACGTGTAAAGAGGCGGTCGATGAAATTATCACAGCGCGTGAAAAAGGCTATGACGTCTATGGCGAAACATGTCCACCTTATTTAACGTTAGATCAGTCTGCCCTAGCCCAACCTGGCTTTGAAGGCGCGAAATATGTATGGTCACCACCACTGCGTCCGAAATATCATCAAGAACATTTATGGAATGCTTTAAAAGCGAAGCAATTACAAACAATTGGTTCCGATCAATGCTCATTTAGTTTTAATGGCAAAAAGCAATTAGGGTTAAATGATTTTTCTAAAATTCCGAACGGTGGGCCGTTTATTGAAGACCGCTTTAGCATTTTATATTCAGAAGGTGTTGCTAAAGGCAAACTATCAATCAATGAATTTGTTGATATGATTTCAACGAGCGCGGCAAAAATATTCGGTTTATTCCCACAAAAAGGAACAATCGCCATTGGTTCTGACGCTGATATTGTTATTTTTGATCCAAATGTAAAACGCGAAATTTCAGCTAAAACGCACCATATGAATGTGGACTACAATCCATATGAAGGATGGGAAGTTACGGGTGAACCAACTTCGGTACTTGTCCGTGGAGAATATGTTATTAAGGACAAAGAATTTGTCGGGGTATTAGGCAGCGGACGTTATATCAAACGGGCGTTGAAAACAACTGCTGTAGAAACAATAAAAATATAACTTGCTTTCTATAGAAGTGCTCAACTTTTCTACGTTAGCTGTAAGTAGCTGTCATTATCACAGATTATTTTCAAGCAGACTATTAATCTGGATGACATGATGACAAGACGTAATTAAATTATAGGTAATGCATGGCCGATTGTTTTGACTGGAGAACAAAACAATCGGCTATTAAACAATGGCAAGTACATCAAGAACACATGAGGGGGATGTGGAAATGGTTCCGATTCAAGAACATGCATTGACCAAGCAACTGCAACGTAATTTTGTTGAATTAACAAGCAAAATGACAAAAAGTGAAGCGATTGAAGAAGCAAATCGTTGTCTTTATTGTTATGACGCACCTTGTATTAAAGCTTGTCCAACAAGCATTCAAATCCCGAATTTTATAAAAAAAATTGCATCCGGTAATATGAAGGGCTCAGCTACTACTATATTAGAAGCAAACCCTATTGGTGCAAGTTGTGCAAGAGTATGTCCAACAGAAGAGCTCTGTGAAGGGGCCTGTGTGTTAAACGCCTCTACAAAGCCAATTAAAATTGGAGAACTACAGCGTTATGCTACAGACTGGGCGATGGAGACAGATGCACAGCTATTTACCAAAGGTGAGAGCAATGGTTTAAATGTAGCCATTATTGGAGCTGGACCAGCTGGGCTTTCCGCGGCGCGAGAGCTTAGTCGTTTGGGCTATAGTGTCACAATCTATGAGGCTGAAGCAAAGGCAGGTGGTTTAGGAAGCTACGGTATCGTATCATTCCGTTTGCCGAATGAAGTAGCTGATTGGGAAGTGGAGCAAGTTGAAAAGCTAGGTGTCAATATTCAAACAAATACGACGGTCGGAATCGATATTTCAGCTGAAGAAATTTTACAACAATATGACAGTGTCATTTTAGCAGTTGGTATGGGGGCAGTACCAAACCTTGGTATTGAAGGAGAAAATCTGATGGGCGTGCACGATGCCATTGAATTTGTAAAGCAAACAAAAATGGGAGCGCTTCCAACTAATCTAGTAGGGAAACGCGTGGCTGTTATTGGTGCTGGAAATACGGCCATTGATGGTGCTACTTGTGCTGTACGTCTAGGAGCAGACAATGTAAAAATACTTTATCGAAGAACACAAAAAGAAATGACGGCCTATCAATTTGAATTTGAATTTGCGAAGCAAGATGGGGTTGAATTTAAGTGGTTAACAGCACCGAAAAAAATTATCGGCAATGAAGCAGGGGAAGTTGTAGGCATTGAATGTGTGAAAATGAAGCTTGGTGAAGCAGGCGCAGATGGTCGTCAAAGACCAGAAGAAATTGCAGAATCCAACTTTATTTTACCTGTAGATGCGGTGATTAAAGCAATTGGTCAAACACGTTTTGTGTCATTAATTGAAGCGTTTGGCTTACAGCATACAAATGGCGTTGTCGATATTGATGAAACGACGATGCAAACATCCAATAAAAAGGTGTTTGCATGTGGCGATGTTGTTTTTGGCAACGGACAAGGCGAGGCAATGGTTGTCACAGCTGTTCAACAAGGTAAAGATGCAGCTTATAAGATCCATGAACGTTTAAGAAAACCAAGTGAGATTGTATAAGGGGGGAAGTGACATGGCAGATTTACGAATTGATTTAGCGGGGATAAAATCACCAAATCCATTTTGGCTTGCATCGGCACCACCTACTAACTCAGGCTATCAAGTGCAGCGTGCATTTGAAGCAGGATGGGGTGGCGCGGTGTGGAAAACATTGGGGGAACCGATTTTAAATGTTTCTTCACGTTTTGCAGCGGTTAGTTATAACGGACAACGCGTAGCAGGTTTCAATAACATTGAGTTAATTACCGATCGACCATTAGAAGTAAATTTAAAAGAGATTTATGAAACGAAAAAGAGGTTCCCTGATCATGCCATTATTGCTTCCCTTATGGTAGAACCAAAGCAAGAAAAGTGGCATGAAATTGTCAAACGAGTAGAAGATGTGGGGGTAGATGGACTTGAGCTTAACTTTGGTTGTCCACATGGGATGGCAGAACGAGGAATGGGCTCCGCCTCTGGTCAAGTACCTGAATTGGTGGAAAAGCAAACGTATTGGGTAAAAGAAGCAGCGCGTACACCGGTTATTGTGAAGCTAACACCTAATATTACAGATATAACCGTAACGGCTGAAGCGGCAACAAGGGGTGGCGCAGATGCCATTAGTATGATTAATACGATTAACAGCTTAGCGGGTGTCGATTTAGATACTTGGAATACAGTACCTCATGTTGCGGGGAAAGGTGCACATGGTGGTTATTGTGGTCCAGCTGTTAAACCGATTGCCCTTAATATGGTAGCAGAATGTGCTCGTAGTCAGCTTATTAATGTTCCAATATCGGGTATTGGTGGTATTTCGAATTGGCAAGATGCTGCTGAATTTATTTTAATGGGTGCAACAGGTGTGCAAGTATGTACTGCAGCGATGCATCACGGGTTTAGCATTGTCGAAGATATGATTGATGGATTAAATAATTATTTAGACGACAAAGGGATTGCATCCGTTATGGATTTAGTCGGTCGCTCGGTGTCCCGTTATTCAGATTGGGGCAATTTAGATTTAAACTATAAAATCGTTGCAGAAATTAATAATGATGTTTGTATTAATTGTAATAAGTGCCATATTGCATGCGAAGATACGTCCCATCAATGTATCGATTTATATACGGAAAACGGAGTACCAAAGTTAAAAGTGCGAGAAGAAGATTGCGTCGGTTGTAATTTATGCTCCATTGTATGTCCTGTAGATGGTGCGATTACAATGGTGGAAAGAAAATCTGCTATTGCGCCAATGACTTGGAATGAACGCCAATTGTTAATGAGTAGTCTATCTAAATAAAACATTCGACTGTTAGTTAGTAACTGTTATTCCACCTTGCTTTAGTGATTATTTTTCTAAAGAGAGGAAAGCTTCATGTAGTTGTCACGGAAAATTTCATTCAGCATGTACTTTGCTTGAATGAAATCATGCAATTGGCACAGTCACGAATAATGACAAGCATTTATTATTTCATTATTTGGATGTCTGTGCCAAATTGCATAATCTATTGAAAAGGAGAGAAATGTATGGAACATGACGGGAATTATTTGAAATCCCCTGATTTACTTCCAGTGACACATCAACAAAGAAATATTGGAACATTCGGTTTTGCAGTTATTTGGATAGGGATGGCGATTGTCTTAGCGGCATTTGCAATCGGCGGTTCTGCTATTATGAGTTTGCCGTTGCCAATGGTTATTTTAGCTACGTTAATTGGTTCGTGTTTAATCGGTGTATTTATGACGTTAATTGGTGATATAGGCATTGAACATGGCTTGTCCTTTCCTGTTTATATGCGAGCTCCTTTCGGTACGTTTGGAACACATATTCCATCTTTAGTTCGAGGTGTAACGGCAGCCTGTTGGTTTGGTATCAACACATATTTCGGAGCTATGGCCATTAACGGAATTTTAAATTTATTATTTAACTTTAATAATTGGTTTTTATGTTTTCTTGTCTTTGCTGCCCTTCAGTTATTTAATACTTCGTTAGGCATTAAATCAATTGAGCGGTTTGCAGATTTAGCCGCACCGATCATCATATTGATCTCTTGTTGGATGTATATAACTTTAGCAGATGCTGCCACTACTCAAGGAAAAGATATTTGGACTTGGGTCGAGACGCCAACTACAGGTGTAGCGGCATTTACAGCTTTTATGATTGTCATTATGGCAAATATGGGCTTCTGGGCTACATTAGCTGCCGATATGCCGTCCCTTTCTCGCTTTTTTAAAGCACCAAAAAATGAGCGCAATTGGTTTAAACGCAATAAAACCCAGTTAGTTGGTTCGTTAATCGTCATGCCAATTACGAATACGTTTATCGTTACGATCGGAGCGGTTTGTTATATGGCTGTGGCGTCCGCTGATCCTATAAACGCATTACAGCAAAGCGCTAGTGGCATTATTTTAGGGATTCTTTTATTAATGATCGTTTTAGCACAATGGTCAACGAATACTTCTGCCAATGTCATACCCGCAGCAACTATATTCTCAAATATAGGCGGCCCAAAAGTACCTTTCTGGGTAGGTGTTGTGATTGCAGGAGTTATTGGGATTCTTGCACAGCCATGGAGCTTATTTGATGTTTTAGTGAATGCGCTGTTAATTATAGGCGGTATTTTAACAGCAATAGTCGGTATTTTATTTGCCGATTATTATTTGATTCGTAAACGTCGTGTACATGTAAAAGATTTGTATGAGCTAAATGGCCAATTCAAATATTTGAAAGGTTTTAATTTAGCTGGGTTAATTGCTTGGATTATCGGTGGGGCAGTGGCGAATGTTTTTTCTGCGTATTCGTCGCTAGTTGGCTTTATTGTAGGCGCGCTCGTGTACTATGTGTTAGCCAAGTATTGGTGGTTCAAAAAGTATCCTCAAGCTGAATTAGACGATCCAAGCGATGCAAAATATTTAGGCATTACTGCTGGTCACAACTTGGATGAACTATTTAGGGAAGAATTTGGGCAACAGTCAGCAGTTGGTTCAGAGGATATGGAAACTGGAGAGCAAGCGGATCCAGTACTCGAAATAAAAGGTGCTGAGTAGCCAGTAAAAGAGGGGTGAAGGTATGTCAGATTATTTACAAAGTACGGAGGAAATCAAAAAGGTTGATGACTTTTTAGACAATGGCTTTAAAATTCAATACGTGTATGAAAATTTAAGTGGTATGTTTGTAGAGTTTGCACGGCAAGAGGAAGTTGTGCATATGCAAATCCTTACAGCGGATGCCCGCAAATATTTTGCAGCAAAACTTCACGAGCAAACATTATTACAATGAATTGAATGAATTTTAAGAATTGTTTGGGTGCCTGGCACTCAAACGGTACATTGTAAGCCGCAACTAACACTCGCTATCGCGTAGTTGGTTGCGGCTTACTTTTTGTGTGTTCCCTCAAGAATGTAAGTGGATTTATTTGTTTTAACTAAAAAATTCAGAATTGTGTCGGTGCCTGGCACTTATTTCAGGGCACTTATTTCATTGTACTATGCTTGATTCCGTATAAAAAGTATACAATTAAGCCCAATAGAAACCAAAGGCCACATGCAATCCATGTATGAACAGATAGCTGGGAAATTAAAAATAAACACATTAAGAATGATAAAATCGGTATGATTGGGAAGAATGGTACTTTAAAACCGCCTGATGGGATATTTTTATTTTTTCGTAAAAAAATCACGCCAATAGAGACGATTGTGAAAGCTACTAGCGTACCCATATTGACAAGCTCTGTAAGCTTGGACAATGGCAGGAAGCCTGCACAGAAAGCAACAAGGACAGCGTATATCCATGTGTTCTTCACTGGTGTTTTATATTTGGGGCTTAGCTCAGCCATACTTTTTGGTAGTAGACCGTCACGACCTAGTGCATATAGTAAACGTGTTCCACCATAGGACATGACAAGAATAACTGTCATCATACCTATTACAGCACCAAGTGAAATGATACCTGCAGTCCAATCTTGATGAACGAGTTGCATAACATAACTTACAGGATCGCTTACGTTTAACGCTGAATAAGGAACCATCCCTGTTAGGACAAGCGAAACAACGATGTAAAGTACAGTACATATTAAAATCGATCCTATAATGCCAATAGGCATATTACGTTGAGGATTTTTTACTTCTTCAGCTGCAGAAGAAACAGCATCAAACCCAAGATAGGCGAAAAATACAAGAGCTGCGCCACCCAATACACCGCTCACGCCAAATGGTAGAAACGGCTGCCAGTTTGTTGGTTCTACATAAAATACACCAACGCCAATAAACAGCAAAATTACTGCAACTTTTAAGATTACCATGATGGAATTCAATCTAGTTGATTCTTTTATGCCGATCATTAAGAAATAGGCAGTAACGAATATGATGACGATTGCAGGTAAATTGATATACGTACCTTCGGAGGGATTAAATGAACCTGAAATGGCTGTAGGAATTGAAATATGAAATCCAGCAAGTAGAGAGCTTAAATAAGATGACCATCCGGTTGCAACGGCTGCAACAGCTAAGCCATATTCTAATAGCAATGCCCAGCCGACTAACCAAGCAACAATTTCACCAAAGACAATATAGCCATAGGTGTAAGCACTACCTGTAACAGGTACACTTGAAGAAAATTCAGAATAGCACATGCCTGCTAATGCGCAGACGATTGCTGCAATAATAAAAGAGAAGACAATACCAGGCCCAGCATGTGTAGCTGCGACTGTTCCAGGTAAGATGAAAATTCCTGTACCAACAATAGCGCCAACGCCAAGCAATATAAGATCAAAAGCTCCTAGTGACTGTTTGAGCTGAACGGTCCCTTCATTCTTTAATAAATCCGTAATATTTTTTCTTCTAAATAATAAATTTCTCACATGTAAGCCTCTTTTTCATAGAAATATGTAAAAATAGTATACTTTTTTTACTTTCAGGTCAATTATTTTTGCTAAATCTCAATTCGGTAATCTGAATTTTTAGAAAAAATAAAAATTATATAAGGTTTATTGCATTAAATTATGCCAGAAAAATAATTTTGAATATTCTGAAATAATAAAATGGAATGCTTGGAAGGCATTTATTTTTGTGACCTTTAATTATTCTGATTCATGTTATTAGCTAGATGAAAAAAGTTCATTAAGTGGTAGAAAGAGCAATGTCTAGTAAGAAAATTGTTGAATTTCCTTGCTGTGTGAGGATTGTAAGTGTATACAAAATGAAAGAGGTACGTTCACCATATGCCTGCCTTATAGCCAACTAGAAGTTCGTAAATAATTGTTTTTCCTAAAAATACATTTGTATTTTAGGGAAGAATTTATTATTATTTATATAGTAAATTATTGAAGCGATATTAAGGTAGAAAGAGGCGTATACAAGTGGCGAACAAAGAATTAAAGAGAGGGTTGGAGGCGCGTCATATTCAGATGATTGCTCTTGGTGGAACGATAGGTGTAGGTTTATTTATGGGTTCCGCTAGTGCGATTCAGTGGACTGGCCCGTCCGTGCTCCTTGCATATGCTATATCAGGCATTTTTATATTTTTTATTATGCGAGCAATGGGTGAGATGCTCTATGTAGAGCCAAGTACAGGTTCATTTGCAACATTTGGTTATAAATATATCCATCCTTTAGCAGGTTATTTAACAGCATGGAGTAACTGGTTCCAGTGGGTGATTGTCGGAATGTCCGAAATTATAGCAGTCGGCACGTACATGCAGTATTGGTATCCTGATTTACCTGCATGGATTCCGGGATTGATTGCTATGGTGATACTAGCTGTAGCTAACTTCATTTCAGTAAAATCATTTGGGGAATTTGAATTTTGGTTTGCGATGATTAAAATCGTCACAATTGTACTAATGATTGTGGCAGGTATTGGCCTTATTTTCTTCGGCTTTGGTAATGACGGCATGCCAATTGGTTTATCCAATTTGTGGTCACATGGCGGCTTCTTCACAGGCGGATGGACAGGGTTCTTCTTTGCACTTTCTTTAGTTGTTGCCGCATACCAAGGGGTCGAACTAATAGGGATTACAGCTGGTGAGGCAAAAAATCCTCAAACAACGATTACGAATGCGATACAAAGTATTATTTGGCGTATTTTAATTTTCTATATCGGTGCAATTTTTATTATTGTCACGGTTTACCCGTGGGATGAATTAGGCACGATAGGCAGTCCGTTTGTTGCGACTTTTGCAAAAGTCGGGATTACTGCGGCAGCCGGCATTATCAACTTTGTCGTCATTACTGCAGCTATGAGTGGCTGTAATAGTGGGATTTACAGTGCTGGTCGTATGCTTTATACACTGGCGATGAATGGTCAGGCCCCTAAGTTTTTTGCGAAAATTTCGAATAACGGTGTGCCGATATTAGGTACTGCGGGCGTATTAGTTGGCTTAGTCGTAGGCGTCATCTTAAGTTATATTGCACCAGAAAACCTATTTGTCTATGTTTATAGTGCAAGTGTTCTTCCTGGGATGATACCGTGGTTTATCATTTTAATTAGTCAGATTCGCTTCCGCAAAGAAAAGGGAGCGCAAATGGAAAAACACCCATTTAAAACACCGTTAGCTCCACTGACAAACTATGCAACAATAGCGTTTTTAGTGATGGTGCTTATCGGAATGTGGTTTAATGATGATACACGCGTTTCGTTAATTGTTGGAATTATTTTCCTGTTACTTGTAACATTGAGCTACTATGTGTTCGGTATCGGGAAAAGTAGACCTGCTAAAAAAGGTACAAAATAATAGTAAACGATGTATCGCTTGTATTAGATAAATATCCATAAAGAGTGTAGTCAAACTCCAATTTATTCGAGTTTGTCCACACTCTTTTTTTATTTTTCATTGTGATGCTATTTGTTTTCAAAGCGGGCAGAAACAAAGCGCCAGTTTAGGAGGAAACAGAAGCATCGTCTGCAAAAACGAGCAACCAATAACGAAAATGTATCTATGTAAACAAAAGTTTCACGCTCAAAATACACCTATTCAGATTAATACCTATTAGTCCAATTTTAGAGATATTGGCTACATATTTATTCAGAAAAAGGACAAACTACATAAAAAATATGGCGCGTGAATGCTAGAAAGTACTAGCTGGCGTTTTCCAATAAGTATTTATAAGGGGGGAGTAATGACATGGAAGAAAAAGAACAGCAAGTGATAGACAACATAAAGCAGCAAACGCAAGATATTGATGATGTAGTTTTTAAAAAAATGGCTACAGATGCAGGTGTTGTTACGATCATTTATTTCTCCTCACTTATTGAGAAAATGACATTACAAACGATGGTTTTCATTCCGTTAACAAATCATATTAATCAAATTTTTCAAGTATCTGAGACCATTGACTTGCAAGATATGGATGTCATTTTACAAAAATTAAATGCTGGTCAATCGTTACTATTTTTCCACAAACCTGCTTTATTACAAGTCATTGATACGTATAGTGCCCCAACACGATCCATAACAAATACGGAAACAGAGTCAACTGTTATTGGACCGCAGGATGCATTTACAGAATCATTAGAAACGAATATTTCATTATTAAAAAGACGTATACAAAATCCGATGTTAAAAAATGAAATTTTAACTGTAGGAACTGAAACAAATATAAAAATTGCAATGTTATACATGGATAATATAGTAAATAAAGAAAATTTAGACTTGCTAAGAAAAAGAATTGATGAAATACAATATCCTTTTTTTTCAGATATATCAGAGCTCAAGCAATTGATTGAGGATAATCCGCTATCTCCTTTCCCACAGTATTATATGAGCGTGCGGCCAGATAGTGTCAGTCAATATCTTGTTGATGGAAGAATCGTGTTGATTATGGATAATAGCCAGGCAGCTATTGTTTGTCCTACATCCTTTTTTGAAATGTTTGTATCTGTTGAAGATTATTATAACCGTTGGACAACGGCATCGTTGCTACGGATGCTTCGCTTTTTTGGCTTTTTTCTAACCATTATGATTACACCGATGTATATATCTGCTTTGACATTTCAAACGGAGATATTACCATATGAGCTTTTGCTAAATTTGCAGGAATCAAGAAGTAAAGTACCTTTTCCACCTCTCATAGAAGTTTTGTTTATTGAATTAATTATTGAAATACTGCGTGAGGCCGGATCTCGAATGCCTGCAAAAGTAGGTCAAACAATTGGTATCGTAGGAGGTATCGTTATTGGTACTGCTGCGGTTGAAGCAGGGCTGCTTAGTAACATTCTTATTGTATTAGTGGCAACTTCGGCCTTACTGTCCTTCCTACCTCCAATCTTTTTATTGAGTAATACAAGTAGATTTGTTCGGTATATTTTTATTTTATCTGCTGGCGTTTTTGGATTATACGGTTTAATGCTCGCATTTTCATGGCTATTTGCTCATTTACTACGATTAAATTCTTTAGGCACACCGTATATGACACCAATTGTTCCTCGTAATGCGAGAGATTTATTCGATAGTATTATTCGATTTCCAACTAAATATTTAAATGCTAAGAAAGGTATTTCTAGAGCACAAAAAAAATAGCAAAAGCTTTTACAAAATTTGAGGTGGTTAAAGTTGAGTACAGGTCAGAGTAAGAGAAAAATTTTAAATGCATATCATGTCATTTTTTTGACACAAAGCACAATGATTGGTGTTGGCGTTCTCTCACTACCTCAGCAACTTAGTTCGTTAGGTTATAGCCAGGCATTTATGCCATTGCTTTTTGGCGTTATTGCGAGCATTACCCTTTACCCAATGATATGGATTAATTCAAAATATCCAAATGAAAACCTATTTCGTATAAATGAAATTTTATTAGGTAAATGGATAGGAAAATTTGTGAATTTATTATTTATAATTCAATTTATTTTTTTTATTGCAGGAGTTATTAATAGTTATATGCATTTAATCCAGAGTACTGCCCTTCAAGAGAAAACCATTACGGGACCTGTTTTATGTTTTTTATTATTACTGGTTTATATCGTCACGGGTGGCATTAAACTAATTGCGAGATTTAGCATGTTGATTTTTTTTATCACTTTTGGAATGGTGTATTTTACACATTGGGCATTTGAGAAAGGAGATATAACTCATTTTTTACCTTTATTCAATTTTTATAGCGCCAATGACTTTTATGATGCATTAAAAAAGGGTTATTTATCGATTCTCGGCTATGAATTAATCATGTTTTATTTTCCGTATATTGTCGATCAAAAAAAAGCATATCGGCATTCGTTAATAGGAATTTGGATTAGTATTCTACTTTGCTTTATTACGACAGCTATTAGTGTTATGTATTTTTCTGAATGGCAGTTGAGAAATGTTGAATTCTCAATATTAAACTTATTTAAAGCAGGAGAGTTCTCCTTTTTAGAAAGGATCGATATTTTCGGCATCACATTATGGGTATTTTTAATATTCTCTACGGTGGCTACCTATTTATGGTGTGCAAAAAAAGGTGTCGATTCTTTAATATCAAAAAGTAGTAATGTTCATTTATATATATTAGCTGCCATTATATTCTTTGTTGTAAAATTGCCCTCTTCCAGAGCATTTCAAGAAACATTATTTACTAGTGCTAATTATGTTGCCTATATGTTAATTTTTTGGCCAATCATTTTAATTTTGGTTCATTTACTTCGAAAAAAGAAGCAGGTGCAATTATGAGCAGAAAAGTTCTTTGTCTAATGCTTTTTTTACAACTTTTTTTGTTAGTTGCTTGTTCTTCACATAAAGAAAAAAACGTTCCACTTGAAGATGTTGGTATGGTGGGGATAATTGCTTTCGATTATATTGATAAGGATAATATGAAGCTTACCGTAGCCATTCCTCAATATTCACCTGATGCACAACGTAGTACACAAACGTTTTCAGTCGTGACGGAACTCGTATCCAATGGGGTAGTCGAAATAGAAAAGCTATCAGATAAAAAAATTGTTTTTAATCAATTACGTGTTGTGTTGTTTAATGAGGAGTTTACACGTGAAGGGAATATTCGAAAAGTGATTGAACATTTATACCGACGAGCTGAAGTAGGTAATAATGTACTTATCGCGGTTGTGAAGGAAAAGGGCGAAGATATGCTGAAATACAATTATCCCGATAAACCGAATATCAACTTTTATTTAAACGATTTATTGCAACCGAGCATTAATACAGCATTTAATCCTAATACAACCATCCGCGATTTTATGTATACCATTACGAATCCAGTATACGATCCCGTTATTCCTTTTATAGATAAAAATAGCGATAAAATCGAAATGAAAGGAGTTGCCTTATTTAAGGGCGACCAAATGTTAGAGTTAATAGACCCAAAAGAAGCACTTGTTATTCAAGCGATACAAGGAAGGAAAAACCTCGCCCCATTGTCGATGAGGATGGAACAAGGGCATGGTGTAGAAAAACTATTGATTGACTTAGTTCAAAATGATGTGCAAATAAAGAGCAATAAAAGTATGACTTCACCGAAGCTCACTTTATCATTTGAGATTAAAGGTACTTTAGTTGAGTATAAAGGTGAAAGAAGTCATGTATTTACGACAGGAAAATTAGCGGATTTAGAAAAGGATGTAAGTAAGGAGTTAGAGCAAGATATTAAAAAGTTTTTATATAAGCTCAATGAATTGCAAGTAGATCCAAGTGGCCTAAGTGAATATTTCCGGATGTACTATCGCGGTAAATGGTCAAGAGAAAAGAAGAGGGAAATTTTAGATAAATTAGAAATCGATGTGCATGTGAAAACATCGATCATTAGTACAGGGACTTTAAAGTAAGTAACTGTCCATTAAGCAAGATTTTTATCCGTTACAATATAGTCAGCCAGTATAAGTGCAGGCCAAAGATGCCTAAGTAAATGATGAGTATCCCTGCTAAACAGAGGGCATAAAGCTTTTGGAAATGCAGCCCGCTCAGCTTATAAACTAAATAAGAAAAATAAGAGAGAGAAAATGACAGCAACATTTTCACTGCTAAAAATAATGCGGGGCTTGAAACCCATAAAACGTTCATAATCGGGTTTAACTCTTCAATTTGATTGTGCAGTAACCCAAAATGTGTGGCAAAACCATCAAAGATGTTTAATAACGAAATAAGCAAGCTAAGTAAAATGATATTTGGTATATAAATTATGATTCCTCCTATACAAGATGAAATTTGGATATCAATGTATTATATAGGATAGCCATTATGTAAGCAGTTTAAAAAAGAGTATTAATTGATTCGAATAGAAAAAGGGCAATTTATCATTATTGAAAGATATGATAAATTGCCTTTTTACATGTTCGAGACAGTTTATTTGCGCATAATAAAGCTCAAATGTCTGCCGCTTTTTTTATCTTGACGGTAGGAGAAACCTTCATCACTCAGGAACGTACACGTTTTATCAATGGTAATGTGATGTGACGGAATGCCAGCGAGCTCACATTGTTTCTTAACCGTTTGTTGATTATCAATGTGATATTTATTTGTTTGTGCATTGTAATACATAAAATCATCGGCATAGCCTAGTCGATGAAATTTTTCATAAACATCGGCATCTACCTCAAATTTCTGCTGGCTCAGTGCCATACCGATGTGCACGTGGAAATCTTGTGGACTGCAGTGCTCTGTATTGATTAAATGTTGGAAAAGTTGCAATGTTATTTCTTTAACAGTTCCTTGCCAGCCGGAATGAATAACACCAATAACACCTTGCTGTTCGTTATAAAAAACAACTGGTACGCAATCTGCTGTAAAACTACAAAGCATTAAACCTTTTTCAAATGTATAGAGCGCATCCGTATTGGGGATGGCTGTCTCTTGTTGCAGTGCACCTAAGCCTTTATCGGCCATTGTCGCTCGATGGAAATTAGCACTATGTGTTTGCTCCGTACAAATAAAATCATTGACATCGCATTGTAAGGTAGCTGCTAATTTTTTTCGATTGTTGACCACATTATCTGGGCTAGTGCAGACATGTAATGCCATGTTGTTTTGTTCAAGTGCCGTCATATCTTTTAAGGTAGTACCTGCTATGAATTGCTCATTGTTGTAATAAATTTTCGTTTTCATATCATCACCCCGTTTTACTATATCGAATTGCATTGCCAATGTATAGCTTATGCAATAGGTTTCGGCTCTTACAGGCAAATGACTCACGCTATTTTCTGCTTACTTGCTTTTAACAGACATAATAGATTCCTACCTAGTCATACAGTAACAAAGTAGAGCTTTCTATTACGCAAGTTTAAAAGGAGCGTGTATGATGAATCAAAATTATTTTCTATTGATTTGCCAACTAGGTATGGGACTTTTTTGGATTTTAACATACATACTTATTATCAAACGAGGCTTTCAAGATGAGAAATATGGTATGCCGATGGTGGCTATCTGTGCCAATATTTCATGGGAATTTATTTTTACATTTATATTTCCTCAAAATGATTTGCAAAGGGGTATTTCGTTTATTTGGTTTGTACTAGACCTTGTCATTATGTGGCAATATTTAATATATGGTCGCAATGAATATAAAAAGAAGATGTCGCTAAAACTGTTTTACACCTCATTTCTATTTACACTTGTAGTCAGCTTTTTCATGATTTTGGCGCTCTCCCATGAGCTACAGGATATGGAAGGGAAATACGCGGCATTTTTACAAAATTTAATGATGTCTGGGTTATTTATCGGTTTATTACTTGGCAGAGGTAGTATTGCAGGACAATCTATGTCCATTGCAGTTTGTAAAATGATTGGGACATTATTTGCTGCGGTCGGTTTCTTTTTATACTTTAGAACGCCGTTGATTACGATTACCTCAATGGCAACCTTTATGTATGATGTGCTATATATCGGATTAGTTTATCGCTTATCAAGAAAATAACTATAAGAGAAAGATACATCGGAAACAGAGTCGATGTATCTTTTTTGTGGTTAATTTTACATATAAAAAAGATTATATGTAAGTATTTACTATTAAAAGTGCATTATGTAAATATGGTAAATCGCAAAAATTTATAAAAAAAAACAATTTTTTATGTAACGTAAATAGATGGAACACGTCTACTCTCATTGAATCACAATGAAAAAGGAGTTTTTAACATGAAAAAAACAATCATGATCTTATTAACAGCGATGCTTGCTATGGTTATCTCAGCTTGTGCTGGCGATAAAGAGTCGACAGTTGAAGTAAAACAATCTGCAAAGGAAATAGCAGATCAAATGTTAGAAAAAGTGGAACAACCTGCTTTCATGGAATTAACAGCGGAACAATTAAAGGATTTGTACAAAATTGATGCAGCGAAGCTAGCGGATTATTCAGTACGCGTGCCATTGATGAATGTTAAATCAAATGAACTTGCTATTTTGAAAGTAAAGGATGCGAAAGATATTCCAGCTATCGAAGCGGCAGTAAAGCAACGTGCGGAAGATGCTCAAAAACCATTTGAACATTATTTACCAGACCAATATGAAAATGCGAAAAACTATCAAGTCATTACAAAAGGAAATTATGTGTTATTCGTTATTTCTGATAGAGCGGATGAGCTAATCAAAGTGTACGAAAGCTTCTTCAAAACAAAATAACAGATGGTATTTAGTAGCCTGCTCTTTCTATTCGTTTTTTTGCCAATCGTGCTAATGCTTTATTATAGTTCGCCTCGCAAAATTAGAAATTTTATTTTATTTTTTATGAGTTTAATTTTTTATGCATGGGGCGAACCGGTTTATATCGTCATCATGCTTGTGTCTACGCTAACGGATTTTAGTTTTGGTCTGTTATTAGATAAACCGACTATGTCGCCGGTAAAGAGAAAGGGCATTGTTGTCTGCTCTATTATTGTGAATTTACTGTTGTTATCATATTTTAAGTATGCTGACTTTCTAATCCACAATATAAATGCATTACTCGGTACGGAAATTCCATTAACGGACCTTCCTTTACCAATCGGCATTTCCTTTTATACTTTCCAATCAATGTCTTATATTATTGATGTTTATCGAGGAACAGCAAAAGCACAAAGAAATTGGTTGGATTTCGGGACGTTTGTTGCATTGTTCCCACAATTAGTGGCAGGGCCCATCGTGACGTATAATACGATTGCCGAGCAACTGCAACACCGAACGGAAAGTATGACGATGTTTGCTGAAGGTGTACGACGCTTTATTATCGGTTTAGCCAAAAAAGTGCTTTTAGCAAATAATATCGGTTTACTGTGGGACACAATTTCTAGCTCTAATTTAGAAACGATGCCGATGTTGACAGCTTGGTTAGGAATACTAGCGTTTGCCTTCCAAATTTATTTTGATTTTAGTGGATATTCTGATATGGCGATAGGGCTTGGTTTAATGTTTGGTTTTCGCTTTAACGAAAATTTTAACAAGCCTTATATTGCCCAAAGTATTACGGACTTTTGGAGAAGATGGCATATTTCACTCAGCACTTGGTTTCGAGATTATGTGTACATTCCGCTTGGTGGCAATCGTCGAGGATTAGCCATACAAATGCGCAATATACTTATTGTTTGGATACTTACTGGCTTTTGGCATGGCGCAAGTTGGAATTTTATTTGGTGGGGGTTGTACTTTGGTGTCATCCTAATAATTGAAAAATGGTGGGGCTTAACAATGCTAGCTCGTTTACCTCGCTGGATACGCCATATGTATGCCATCATCCTTATTTTAATTGGATGGGTGTTGTTCGCCTTCGATCAGCCTTCTTTAATAGGCGAATATTTGGCAGCTATGTTTGGATTTAATGGGCAATCACTATGGAATAACGATACCGGGTACTATTTATATACGAACATCGTGCTATTACTCGTGCTCGTTATCGCCTCATTACCGATGAAATTATGGCACAAAAAAAGTGAATTATCTTACCTTCAAGTCGGCTGGTATTGTATGTTGTATTTTCTTTCCGTAGCTTATTTAGTCGACGCTACGTTTAATCCATTTTTATATTTTCGTTTTTAAGGAGGTAGCCAAATATGAAGCAAAAAGCAGAGCGATTATTAGTCTTCAGTTTTATCGGTGCGATGTTGTTCTTCGCTCTCCTGTTTTTCATTTTGCCTCATCAGCGCTTCTCCGAATTGGAAAACAGATATTTACAAGCAGTACCACGTTTAACATGGGATAATGTGTTGTCTAAAAAATATGCCGAAGAAGCGGAGCGTTTCGTAACGGATCATTTTCCATTTCGTGATAAATGGTTGTGGGTTAAATCAACGATGGAACAAGGTCGCTTGCAACAAGAGAATAATAACATCTATAAAGGCAAAGACGGTTATTTATTCGATAAGTTTACAAAGCCGAATAAGGTGCAAGTGCAGCAAAAGATAGAAGCGGTCAAGCAATTTGCCCTCAACCATCCAAAAGTAAACATGACATTTATGCTCGCTCCGACTTCCATTGGTTTATATCCAGAGCGCTTACCTTTGTTGGCACCAGTGTATCCACAAAAGAAAGTCAATCAGTGGATTGAAGAGCAGTTACATAATGATGTAACATTTATCAATGGTTTTGATTTTTTAGCACCACATGCAACTGAAAGCATTTATTATCG
>Ga0213820_1000160_pt1 | contig 64690 bp, 69 predicted proteins | sample MC6MC0910MG_FD_179889 | JGI IMG/M metagenome (GOLD analysis project Ga0213820, IMG submission 179889) | Enriched soil aggregate microbial communities from Iowa State University, Ames, United States - MC6-MC0910-MG | ecosystem: Environmental > Terrestrial > Soil > Unclassified | place: USA: Iowa...
GTAAGCGTCCGGCAAACACACCTTCCTGACACCGTCGCTTAAGGCGATGGTGTCCACCTAAATTTAAGTGGACACCATTTTTAGCCTATTTAAGCGGACGCCCATGCCCCAAGAACGTCGTTCCTATTCCAAATCTTTCAAGGCCCAAGTCATTGCTGAATGTGCGCAGCCTGACACCTCGATTGCCAACGTCGCCTTGACCCACAACCTCAATGCCAACCTCGTCCATAAATGGATTCGGGTGCAGGCGCAGAAAAACCTGGCACTGCAAACTGCCTTTATTTCGGTCAAAGCCGCGCCGTCGATAGCAACGCATCAAGCTCATCCCGCTACGATCCGGATTGAGGTGCCTCATTCTAAAGGCGTAGTTGTGGTGAGTTGGCCGGCAGAAAGTGCAGCGGCGTGTTCCGCTTTCCTACGAGACCTGCTGCGATGATCCGCGTCGATTCCATCTGGCTCGCCACCGAGCCCATGGACATGCGCGCCGGCACTGAAACCGCGCTGGCGCGAGTTGTCGCGGTGTTCGGTGCGGCGAAGCCGCACTGTGCTTATCTGTTCGCAAACCGCCGCGCCAATCGCATGAAAGTGCTGGTGCATGACGGCGTTGGGATTTGGCTTGCCGCCCGGCGCTTGAATCAAGGACACTTTTTCTGGCCAGGTGCGCGGCACGGCTGCGAAGTTAAATTAGATGCCGAGCAACTTCAGGCCTTAGTGCTCGGTTTACCTTGGCAACGCGTCGGTGCTGGCGGGATCATTTCGATGCTGTAACACCTGCCATGGCGCTCTTGCCAGCGCAATTGGCTCATCAGTCTATCGTCGTCACCAGCCCTCTCTGGCAAAATTCGCGGCATGACTTCGCATCCAAATCTCGACCAATTAGACCCTGAACAACTGCGTGCCCTGGCGGCGCAGTTGATCCTGCGCGTCGAGACAATGAACAAGCAAATTACCCATCACAAGTCGGTCAACGAGAAACTAGCTCACGAGATCGCGCTTCTAAAGCGCTTCAAATTTGCCAAGCGCAGCGAGCAGCTAAGTCCGGATCAGGCCAGCTTGCTCGACGATTTGATCGACACCGATATCGCTGCTATCGAAGCGGAGCTTGAGGCGCTGCAACCAGCAGCTGTCGAAACCAAAGTTCGTCAGCAACCCAAGCGCGTACCACTGCCACCGCAATTTCCACGCACGCTGATCCATCACGAGCCGGACAACAGCCACTGCCAATGTGGCTGTGCCCTCAAACGTATTGGCGAAGATGCCAGCGAAAAACTCGACTACACACCGGGCGTCTTCACTGTCGAGCGTCATATCCGTGGAAAATGGGCGTGCGAGCAGTGCGAAACACTGATCCAGGCACCGGTGCCGCCGCAGGTAATCGACAAGGGTATCCCCACCGCAGGCCTGCTGGCCCACGTGATGGTGGCCAAGTTCGCTGATCATCTGCCGCTGTACCGCCAGGAAAAAATCTTTAGCCGTGCCGGCCTAGCCATCCCGCGCTCGACGCTGGCGCAGTGGGTAAGTCAAACCGGCGTGCAGCTTCAGCCGCTGGTCGATGCGCTGCGTGAAGTAGTGCTGGCCCAGCGCGTAGTCCACGCCGATGAAACACCGGTACAAATGCTGGCGCCAGGCGAGAAGAAAACCCACCGCGCTTACGTCTGGGCCTACAGCACCACACCATTCTCGTCACTTAAGGCGGTGGTCTACGATTTTAGTCCCAGCCGTGCCGGTGAACATGCGCGTAACTTCCTGGGTACCTGGAACGGCAATCTGGTCTGCGATGACTTCGCTGGTTACAAGGCCAGTTTCGAGCTGAGCATCACCGAAATCGGCTGCATGGCCCATGCGCGCCGCAAGTTCTTCGACCTGCATGTGGCCAATAAAAGCCAGTTGGCGGAGCAGGCGCTTCACTCGATTGGCGGGCTGTACGAAGTCGAAAGAAACGCCAAGGAAATGAGCGACGAAGACCGTTGGCGATTACGCCAGGAAACGGCGGTGCCCATCGCTGAAAAACTGCATGAGTGGATGTCGGCTCAGCGTGCACTTGTGCCCGAGGGTTCGGCCACGGCCAAGGCCCTAGATTACAGCCTGAAACGCTGGGTAGCTCTGACGCGCTACCTGGAAGATGGTGCTGTGCCCATCGACAACAACCAGATCGAGAACTTGATCCGTCCGTGGGCACTTGGGCGGTCGAACTGGTTGTTTGCTGGGTCGCTGCGCAGCGGCAAAAGGGCTGCGGCGATCATGAGCTTGATTCAGTCTGCGCGCATCAATGGGCATGACCCGTACGCTTATCTCAAGGATGTGCTCATGCGGCTGCCGACTCAGCGAGCCCTTCACATCGAGCAGTTGCTGCCTCATCAGTGGACGCCTGCCTGACTTGTGCATGAGAGGTGCACTCAGGCTGGAATACTCGCGGCCGGAGCCGTCGCGCAGTACCCTGATGCCGTCACTGAAGCCGAAGCGAACAGCGATAGACCTCGCCATTCAAGATGGCTTCGACATGTTATGGGATGTCTACCTCTCAATCCCTGGCTCACCTGCCGCTTTCGATTTCCTAAGCCCAACGGCACATCAGCTTTGATGAATCATTGACTTTTCAGAGTCTAGCCAATATTAATGACTCCCGGGTCATTAATATCTGTGAGGTTAGATCATGGCGCAAACCGATGTTCTCGTAGTAGGAGCCGGCCCTACTGGGCTCGCTCTAGCTCTCTGGCTCACTAAGCAAGGGGTTGCCGTAAGGATCGTAGATAAGAGCAGCGGCCCGGGTGAAACCTCTCGCGCGATGGCTCTTCAGGCGCGAACGCTAGAGTTCTATCGCCAACTCGGCATGGCCGATGCGGTCGTGGAGGCCGGCTATAAAACTCCTGCCATGAATATGTGGGCACGAGGTAGCCGAAAGGCACGCATCCCATTGATTGATGCAGGCGGAGAAATTTCTCCTTATCCGTTCGTATTGGTGTATCCCCAAGATCGCCACGAACGCTTGCTGGTGAAGCAGCTCAAGACGCTTGGCGTCGAGGTCGAACGCCAGACCGAACTTTTGTCTTTCAAAGATGATGGGAGCGAGGTCACTGCCATTTTGAAACAGGCTGACGGGCAGGAGGAAGCCTTCACATCGGCCTACCTTGCAGGGTGCGACGGTGCTCGTTCTCTCGTTCGTCATGAGATCGGCAGCGGCTTCGAGGGCGGAACTTACAAGCAGCTTTTCTATGTGGCTGATGTCACCGCAGCGGGCGTAGAACCTGCTGGTGAAGCGCACATCGCTTTTGATAAGTCCGAGTTTGTGATGGTCATGTCATACGGTGAGGCTAACCAATATCGCCTGATTGGCATCGTCCAAGACAAGCGTGCCGAACACCCAGAGACACTCACTTTTGCGGATGTCGGCCATGAGGCAATCAATGGTCTAGGTATCAAAATCACCAACGTGAACTGGTTCTCCACTTATCGGGTTCACCACCGGGTCACGGATCAATTTAGACGTGGTCGAGCGTTTCTGCTTGGAGATGCTGCCCATGTTCATAGCCCGGCAGGAGGCCAGGGTATGAATACAGGCATCCTGGACGCCATCAACTTGGCGTGGAAATTGGCAGCGGTGCTGAAAGGTAAGGCTTCCGATTCCTTGCTCGATAGCTATCAAGTCGAGCGCCAAGCCTTCGCCCGCAAGCTGGTGGAGACTACTGACAAACTGTTCACATTTGCGACCGCCCAAGGCGGCTTTGCGGACTTTGTACGAACCCGCATCGCTCCTATCTTCGCGAGTGTTGCGTACAAAAGCGAAAACGTGCGCGAATACATGTTCCGAATGGTTTCTCAGACGACTCTGAACTACCACGAGAGCCATTTGAGCCAAGGCAAGGCAGGTGAGGTTCAGGGCGGAGATCGTTTGCCATGGGTACCTGTGCCCGGCGCAGATAACTACGAGCCTCTCCGTGCAATCCATTGGCAGGTTCATGTCTACGGTGAGCCCAAGGCAGACCTAATGGATTGGTGCAAAAAGTACGACATGCCGCTTCATGCCTTCGCTTGGCGGCATGAGCATCAGAAAGCAGGGCTCGTTAAGGATGCCGCGTATCTGCTTCGCCCCGATACTTACGTGGCACTGGCTGATCCCAAGGGACAATCAGCTACTTTGAGCCTCTACTTCAGGGAGCAAGGCTTTATACTGCCAATTTAAGAGATCAGGCTAGTCGATGGACTCTACAGATACCAAACCCAAATGGAACCGGCGCAAGGACGCGCGGCCTGCTGAGATAATCGACGCGGCCCTGGATATATTTGCGGAAAGTGGTTTCGCTGCTGCCAAGTTAGGCGATGTGGCGAAGAGAGCGGGCGTGGTCAAAGGTACGCTGTACCGCTATTTTGACACGAAAGAAGACCTGTTTCGCGCAGTCGTCCAGCACGCCGTTTCAATCAACCTGAAAAATATCGAACTGGTCTCTACCGGGTTTCAGGGGACGCTTCGTGAACTGGTACCTTTGATCCTCAACGGTGCAGCCGGTCGGATGGGGGATAGTCGAGTTCCAGCTCTGGCCCGACTCGTCATCGGCGAAAGTCGAACCTTTCCTGATCTGGCGACGATTTGGCACGACAACGTTGTTGCACAGATGCTGCGGTTGATGACCGGAATCATCGCCGAAGCGCAGCAGCGCGGTGAGGTTCGGCCTGGCGACCCGACCCTGTACGCTTTTTCAGTGCTGGGCCCAATGGTTGCCGGCGCGCTATTTCAAGAGATGTTCGGTTTATCCAGTCCTTATGCCCCCGACCTCCAGGCGCTTGCCAAGCAGCATGGGGATACAGTTGTCAGGGGAATGCTGGTATCAGTGGACTGAAGCCAATAGTTGCTGATACGCAATGTGTATTCAGCGGACGCTTACCCAAGACCTGCTTAGTCTAGATATACCCAGGTTGGGCAAGTGAGTCTTGCGGGCGCGACTTGCATGCGGAGGTAGGTGGCAATCAGAAAAATCGAGGTCGTTAAACTGCGTTTGGGAGAGCTAGGGCGAGTAGCGCTAGCTGATCACTGGCGTCACTTTTTCTTTTTTGCAGGCTTATCTGATTTCTCAGATTTCTTGGCCTTGGTGGGTTTACTATCAGCTTTTTTAGCCGATTTCTTCAGCTCACTGGCCTTCTTATCCTTCTTGTCGGAAGACTTCGAAAGCGCAGCAGCCGCAGCTGACTTCTTGGATGGCGACGCGTTTTTATCCTTCAGTTCTTTACTGGCTTTCGAAGCGCCACTTTTGCTTTTCTTCTCGTCTTTAGCCACGTTACACCTCTCGAAATGTGCCAGGTTGGCACGTGGCCTACGGGGATATTCGCAAGCTAGTTATTAGGCGGGGGCTTACGAAAGCGGTTCCATCTTTTACCTCAGTAGATCGCTGGGAGGGATAATCCCCGTGCTTGGAATACCCACCACTGCTGCGAAGGACAGGCACACGGTCTCTTAGGTGATGGGTAAATGCGCGCGAAATATAGTTCCTGTGAGCTGCCCCTGTATTGATTTGTCCAGCAGAATCACCAGCTAGTCCAGGTACGAGTTCACGGTTGGACTTTCCGGTAGTCCCACTGCACTACCTTCAACATCGGAGACCGCAGGTCCCAGCAATTGGTAGTAGTGCATGTGGAATCGGGACTCGTCCACTCGCCCATCCAATTGAGCCCGCAGCGCACTCTCTAAATGCCATTCACGGATGCGACGCAAACTCTCAATTTGACGTTTTGATCGGGTATTGCTGTTCATCAGGCTCTCCTTGCCAGTCACCTAGGGTGACTTAGAGGTAAGGCAGGGCCTGCATCCAAAGGTTCTGTGAATTTTCAGACCTTTTGGCTCATTCCCCGAGCTGGTCACGATCAAGAATTTCTTGCTCGCGTCCTGATTTTTTGCCAGCGCCGTATTCAGCATTGTCGGCACGGATTTGGCCGCTGGCACCTTGCTGCGTTCGGCGTGGTACCACTGGGGCACCAAAGCCTGGACTCGGGCTAGAAGGACGCCGTGGCCCCTTCATGGATGTCGTAAGCAATGACCTGAAATGGCCCCACTTCCTTACGAATGTCGGGCTCGATGGCGGTGCGCAGCGTCACACCGGCCCGTTGCAAAACTCACGCGACTGATGTCGTTGCGATTGAGGGAGACCACGCTCTGGGTCCCGTGTCTACTAACAATAGCGGTCATCAGCAACGATGTTCCAGACTTTATCTTGGTCAGTCGCGGGACCTGAACTTATGCAAACCTCCCGAATCCCGGGCAGAAAAAAGCCCGCTGGGGAAACGGGCTTAAAGGGATACAAAAGGAGTAGTCATGACCCTAAACGCCAAGACGTGAAGAATTCGTGAAATCCAATTTTCAACTAATTCTCATTACCAAGTTGCCGATGAGCGGTCTTGCCGTATTTAGCGAGTTTTTATTGATCACCGGTGCATACGCGATGGACCAGCAATTCACCGCATAGCGATAGAGCCAGATGCAGCTTTAGCTCCCAAAACCTCCTGTATTGCATCAGTAGACAGAGTTGCGGTCACGTGAAGCGCGGAATCTACGGGAGCCCACGTGGCCGCCAAATGTTCATAATGGGTCTGTACGGGTGTCGTCAGTTTTGCATGAAGAAAGACAATCTCATTGGTTACAAGCTGGGCTGAGTAAGCCGTCCCCAGTCCGAGTATGGCCAAGCCAAGCGTGATGGCGACCTTGCGCAAACCTAAATTCATGGCGCCTACCTTCCATATGGCAACGCCTTCATCCTAGCCTTGCGGTTGTTGAACGGAAAGGAGGTGGTCCCGGTGGTGGAGTGACCGGACGCACTTCATTGGGTTGGTCAGAGGCTGCTATCGGCCAAAAGCAGACGTAGAGGTGAACTTTCCCGAAGCAGCCTTGCGCCCTTATTTCGGCCACTCGCAAAGTCGATACCTACCGACGAAAGCGACCACGCTTTGGCAGTAGGCAAAATGCAGGTATCGTTGCTGGCGATCACTGCATATTAATTTCACTAGTGCTTGGATCACTTTGCGATAAAGGTCGATTTACGGGTTTGCATAACTGGATAAATTTCCCATTCTGTAATCGTACAGATTGGGTGAGTATTCAAATGAACACGTCACGGCATGGCGCGGAAATAGGATGTTTTTTTCGGCGCACATTTAGGAATGTCGCAGTCAACTATATGTGCGTTTTGCGCACTCCCTCGGCAAATTCTTACGCCCGCTCAGCGGGCCGTTTTTTTAGTGTGGAATTTTCAGACTTTTCACATGAAATCGCCATTCAAAAACACTACAGAATCCCAAGAGTGCAGGCATCCATTGGTTCGCAAGGCCTATTATTTGGGCATCGATTTTAGAGGCTATATCTACCTGTCCTGCGGCAAACGATTTTCTGAAGAGACCATCAAGAAGCCTCGGCAGGCACGGCGTAAAGAATGAGCGACTACGAAATCGGAAGGAAATATTTATGAAATGCTACCTCTGTGACCTAGATGCCCCACAAGTCCAATCCAGCCAAGCTGGCGAGGTTGTAAAATGCCGGGATGTGGCGTCTATAGAATATCTGAAATCGTGCTCAGGGAGCTTGGTCCTAAAAAGCTTAACTTTTCGATGATGCGTGGCGATCTGCATCGCCAACGCTAGTGCAACGGCACGGCCGTCGCGCAGATTAATACTGAAACGGCGATCTGGGCGTGAACGTTGACGACTAACAGCAGCAGGGACAAAAGCTGAATTTTCCTAGGTGACCACGATCTTCCTATTAGCCGTCCGTTGAGATGTCCTCACGGACAGGAAGAAAAAGCAGGGAGCTGCACATGCCAACGAAAACGTCTCAGTCTGGATCGGCGCTCAAAAGAGCTGTCAGCGGGCCCATGTTGCTGTTGTTCATACTGGGCGATGTGCTGGGTGCTGGCGTTTATGCGCTAGCAGGCACCATTGCCGGTCAAGTGGGCGGCGCGATCTGGGTGCCACTGCTGATCGCCCTGTGTTTCGCGTTGCTGACCGCAGGTTCTTACGCCGAACTGGTAACCAAATACCCGCACGCCGGTGCCTCTTCGGTATTCGCCGGGAAAGCCTTCAAGTCGCCGCTGATCTCGTTTCTGGTGGGGTTCTGCATGTTGGCCGCGGGGGTGACCAGCGCGGCGGGGCTTTCCCTCGCGTTCGCCGGCGATTACCTCTCGGCATTCGTGGACGTCTCGCCACAGGTGGCGGCCCTGCTGTTCCTGGGCGTGATTGCACTACTCAATGCGCGCGGCATCAAGGAGTCCCTGTCGGCGAATCTGGTCATGACGGTAATCGAGGTCTCCGGGCTGTTGATCGTGATCTTTGCCGCCGTCTGGTTCTTCCGCACGGGCGAAGCGGACCTGGGCAGAGCGCTCACCTTCAAGCCAGGGGTAAATCCGGCGATTGCCGTGCTGAGCGCGGCGCTGCTGGCCTTCTATTCGTTCGTTGGCTTCGAGACCTCAGCCAACCTCGCCGAAGAGATCCGCGACGTGCGCAAGACCTACCCCCGCGCGCTGTTCGGCGCGCTGCTGATCGCCGGGGCGGTTTACATGGGTGTCGCAGTCGCCGCAGCCGCCGTCATGCCTGTCGAGCAGTTGCTCACCTCGTCGGCACCGCTGCTGGAGGTGGTGAAAGCGTCCGGATTGGGCATCTCCCCGCGCCTGTTCGCGTTCATTGCGTTGGTGGCCGTGGCCAACGGCGCGCTGTTGACCATGATCATGTCGAGTCGACTGGCCTACGGCATGGCCTGCCAAGGGTTGCTCCCCAGTGCGCTGACCCGGATTTTGCCCCATCGACGCACCCCGGGGATGGCCATTCTGGTGACGTCTGTCATCGCCATCGTCCTGACCCTCACGGGATCGCTGCAAACCCTGGCACAGACGGTGGTGCTCTTGCTGCTCTTCGTCTTCATCAGCACCAATCTGGCAGTGCTCGTGTTGCGCAAGGACAAGGTCGAGACTTCGCATTTCAGGGTGCCGACCTGGATGCCGGTGCTCGGCATCGTGTCTTGCCTGCTGCTGTTGAGCCAGCAGGGATTGGACACGTGGCTCCGCGCCGGGGCATTGATTCTGGTCGGCGTGGTCCTTCACGTCTGCGCCCGTGCTGGTGGCGTGCGTCCCGTCGCACCGGCAGACATCGAATTAGCGCATGAGAAACCATGATGAACCTTCGTATGTCCATCCATCGCTCCCCTGCAGCCAGCGTGACGTGCCTGGCGATCAGCCTGATTTCACTGGTGGCCTGTTCTGCTCATCGTTCCGCTTCTCCCGTCGAAAGTCCAGGAAAGCCTGCGACGCCAATGACCAAGGCCCTTGTGACAAGCGCGGACATTCTGCAAAGCCACGCGCCGGTGAACCAGCTAAATGCTTACCTCGATGGATTCCACTTTTACAACGGCAACCGTCAGGCGCAGATGGAAGCGCATCACTACTGTTCGGTATTAAATGAGGAGGTCATCCAGTGCGCCATCTTCGACGGCAACACCAAAGATGCCAAGCTTATGGGCGTTGAATACATCATCAGTGCAGGGTTATTTGCCCAGTTACCCGATGAAGAAAAGCCGCTGTGGCACAGCCATAAGCATGAGGTGAAATCGGGGCAGCTGATAGCGCCAGGCATTCCTGAGCCTGCCGAGCATGTGCTGATGGAAAAGCTGGTGAATACCTATGGCAAAACCTGGCACACCTGGCATACAGATCAGGACAGAACGCTTCCATTGGGGGTGCCGCAACTCATGATGGGCTTCACCGCGGATGGGCAGGCCAATCCAAAAATGGTCAGGGAACGAGACCATCGATTCGGTATCAGCAGTGAGGCTAAGCGAACCGCACGTGCGGATATCATCGCGCCGGACCCTTTACCTGAGGCTGATGCCTGGCGTCATGGCAAGGTCATGCAGATCACCGATCCCACCGGCACTTCACACACAGCGCATCCGCATAACGCTCAGTAACGTTAGCAAAGCAGAGGCAGAAATTCTGCATACCCTTCTCAACGCAATGACAAGTCCACCGGTCATCGATTCAATGCGATTGCGGGTGCCTAGGCTTCATTAAGGTGTATGGTTGGTCTCTAAGGTTCGAGGTATTTTCGCTAAATTAGGGAATCTCGCGCTCCAGCCCCCATTGCACTCACCGATTTGAGTGAGTGAATTCGCAGGAGTCTGCTCATGGATACGCTTGGCTTACGCATAAAAAAAGAACGCAAAAGACTAGGCTTCACGCAGGTGGCATTTGCAAAGATCGGCGGGGTCGAACCCAATGCACAAGGCCACTATGAAAGCGGCTATCGATCACCCAAAGCCGACTATCTACAGAAGCTAAGCGATGCCGGCGTAGACGTCGCCTACCTTTTTTCAAGTACGTCCTTGGTCCCATCGGAATCAAAGCAGGTCGAGCCCTATACGATGTCCTCCTTGCTGCAACGTCAGCCCAGATCCATGGAGGTTGCCCAGTCGACTGCTGCCCATGTCAGCGCGATTTTAAGCGCGCTCCACACCAGTTTATCTGATACGACCGACGTGATCGTCGGCGTTGCCAGCTGTTTCAGCCTTCCTAATACCGAGCCCCGAGAGCAGAATTTCAAGGTTCAAGTTACAACCTTCAGAGAAGACGCTCGACGATTTATCAATCATGCGTTGTTCAGAATCAAGTGCTCGACGCACGACAACTGATCTCGCTGGTCATGTCGTAGGGCACCCCCCCCATCCCGTGCCTATTCAACTCATAGGCTCAAGGGGGCTCGGTGGAATGACGTATGCGCGTACTTACGCGCATATGCGTATATCGAAGGAATACGATGAAACTTCACGATTTCATCCTGCGGAATATGGAATTGATCCTCCAAGCATGGGAGGACTTTGCCAGAGACGTCGACACGCCGCTGCCAGCAATGGACGTGGAGGGCCTGCGAAATCATGCTGAACATATTCTCCGAACCGTGGTTGCTGACATGCAGACCTCTCAGACTGACCAACAGCAAATCGACAAGGCCCATGGTCGAGATGATTTACGTCCGGATGATGGTCCCGCGCGCACTCACGCAATGACTCGGCTTACCGCTGGCTTCACTATGGATCAAATGGTTTCTGAATACCGTGCGCTTCGATCCAGCGTCCTTAGGCTTTGGGTAGCGGAGCCCAGCAGTTCCGAACCGCAGCAGGTTCAGCAGATGATCCGCTTCAATGAAGCCATCGACCAAGCGCTGGTAGAGTCGATCTCTACCTATGGCCGTGCGGTAGAAGCCACGCGCAAAACCGTTCTTGGTGTGCTTGGTCATGACCTAAGGACGCCGCTTGGTGCTATCACGCTTGCAAGTGGTTTGTTAAAGAACGCTGACTACCTTCACGCCCGCGAAAACAAGCTCTCACAACAGATCCATGTCAGCGTGGAAAGGGCCAATACAATGGTTAATAACCTGTTGGACCTTGCACGCTGCAACCTAGGAAAAGGTATCCCCATTTGTCTTGAAAATGTATGTTTGAACGAAATATCCCAATCGATCGTTGAGGAGCTGCGCACAGCGTTTCCCAGAGCGAACATCGACTACGTGGCTGACGATCCTGTTGAAGGACTTTTCGATCCGATGCGGATTGCCCAAGCGTTCGCTAATTTAATCGGAAATGCCATTCGTCATGGCAGCAAAAAGCACCCAGTTCGGGTGCGCTTATCTGCTACAGGCGAACGTGCCGTGTTCAGTGTGCAGAATCACGGAGAAGTCATACCCCCAGATGTCATCCCACGATTATGTGAGCTCGGCGAGAGGCATTCCAGTTTTGCCCAAGGTGACCGTGGTCCCTCCGCAGGTCTGGGTTTAGGCCTATTCATTGCATCGCAGATCATCCTCAGCCATGAGGGGGAGATCACCGTAGAATCCACGCCCGCCAATGGCACATGCTTTTACGCCTCCATTCCTCATCGTCAATCCGCTAACACCGATTAGTACGTCCAAACGAGGCCAAAACCTGCCGTCATCATTCACTCGATATCAGCCTAATCAGGGCCACCTGTTGCTGAGGCCCGAGTTGGCGAAAGCGGCAAAGCAGCTCAAGTTCATGTTTTGAGAGGTTAGGGCTTGAACGATCGTCCACCCATTCGGCGTACAGACCACCGTCTTGGATCAAGCTCTCTTGAAGACGTGTGAGGATATCTGTGTGACGGTTTCCTCAGATCGCAAGGAATGAAACTGTGCGGCACACTCTTAACATTTGTCTCAACGTTCTCAGCCGTCAGGCTGGAAAACGGCACCAAAACGATATTCGCTTTCTATCACCACGTCGCAGTCAGATCAGATCACGAATCTGGACGGTAGAAGACAGGTAACGAGCCGGCATCCAGGCATGCGCGCCGCGTATGCTCAATCTTCTACAGTTTGGCCTAGCTACGCACGTGACGCGATCTCGTCCAGGTGATCGAGCATGTCGAGCGGGTCTTCGTACACCCGCAGCGCTCCTGCCCGCTCCAGTTCACTGATGTCGTACCCGCCAGAAAGCAGGCCGATGCCTGTGGCTTTGCAGCGACGGGCCGCGAGCATGTCCCAGATCGCGTCGCCGATCACCAGGCATTCTTCGATCGGCACCTCCATGCGCTGAGCGCCTGCGATGAACAGATCAGGATCGGGTTTGCCGTATTTGACGTCGTCGCGGGTGATGAGCGTGATGTCCTCGACCTTCAGCCCCAGTGCCTTGAGGTTGATCGTTGCGGTATCGGTCCCGCCGCTGGTGGCGATGCACCATTTCATGCCGCCTTGCGTCAGCGTTTCGAGTAGATCATTGGCGCCGGGAAGCGCGGTGATCTGGCCCTGAAGTTCGCGATAAAACTCGGCATGCAGATCGCTCAGTCGCTCAGCCTGCTCGGCGGGAATCTCCATACCGGTTTCACGGGCCAGCGACTTGAGCATCAGGCCGCCACTCATGCCGATTTTCCGATGAATGCGCCACATGGCCAGCGGAATGCCCTCGGCGTCCAGCGCCTGTTTCCAAGCAGCGACGTTTTGGTAGACACTGTCGGTCAGCGTGCCATCCAGGTCAAAGATGAAGGAAGTCGTCGGGCTCATGGTGTTGCTCCAATAAAGTGGCAGGCGTACCCATTCGAGAACCCGTACAACCGGGCGTTCAACGTTTCGCTCAGGCATAGCCTCCGCTCCGCCGGTCGCTTAGGTCGACCGAGGCGTCGCGGTTCCGGCAACGCTTTGGAAACTCGGTGGTCATCGAGCGTAAACTCAGAACGTTCGAGGCGCACTCAAGGTCTCAACAGCTGACTTCTCACGGGTGATTCAAATGATGGTTAACGCTCTGGTGTTTCTGACCACGCTGATCGGCATGGAAGGATTTGCCTTCGTCGCGCACAAGTACATCATGCACGACTGGGGGTGGGGCTGGCATCGTTCGCACCACGAGCCCCGTGACGGCTGGTTTGAAAAGAATGACCTGTACGCAGTGGTCTTCGCGCTGTTCGCCATCGTGCTCATTGCCCTTGGCAATCAGGGCGTGCATCCACTGGAGTGGATCGGTGCAGGCATGACCGCCTATGGTTTTCTGTATTTCCTAGCCCACGATGGTCTGGTGCACAAGCGCTGGCCGATGCGCTACGTGCCCAGAAATGGCTACCTGAAACGCCTTTATCAGGCGCACTTGATGCACCATGCCGTCGCAGGCAAAGAGCGCTGCGTCTCCTTCGGCTTTCTGTACGCGCCCTCTATCTCGAAACTTCGGGGCCAGCTTCGTGCGTTGCATGGGGGTCCGCTGAACAAGCGTGACGAGGACGTTGCCATAAGTCCGCAGGGCGATCGGGCCAGCGGCGGGCATGGGACATGATCGCGCGCCACAGTCCTGCCACGACCAGCCGGATTTTGTCGAACTTCGACGTCGACACCCGCGAATCCCAGGCCCGACTGCCCCCCTCTTTGACCTTGACGCCGATTTCCCGGTAGACGCCGCTGGCTGTCGCCACGGCCCAGGCCGAGCGCCACGGCAATGCCGTCAAGCCCGCCTCGGCGCTGAGGTAGAATGGCTCGGCCAGATCGACCAGACGACACGCCAATACGGCCAAGGCTTCTCGATACTGAGACTCTGCCAAGTGCTGCTCGGGAATCGCGAGTTCCTCAAGCCACACGCGCGGCAGGTAACAGCGACCCACGCCCGCATCCTCGACGATGTCCCGCGCGATATTGGTCAATTGAAACCCCATGCCCAGATCGCAGGCGCGGTCCAGCGTCCGTTCATCACTCACGCCCATGACCTGCGCCATCATCAGCCCGACGACGCCCGCGACGTGGTAGCAGTACTCCAGCGTGTCCTCGATATGTACGTACTGTCGCTGCTGCACATCCATGGCGAATCCTGCCAAATGCTCCAGGGCATACACCTGCTTGAGCCGATGGCGGATCACCACATCGCGAAACGCTGCAAACGCTTCGGTCTGGGCCGGCAACCCGGCGTACACCGCTCGCGTCTGGGCCTCCAACCCGGCCAGGCGTTGATTGACTTCCGCTTGACTGACAGGCGTGGCGTCGTGGCCTGCTTCTTGGCCGTCGATGACGTCGTCGCAATGACGGCACCACGCGTAGAGCATCACCGCGCTGCGTCGCGTCGCGGGGTCGAACAGTCGCGCGGCGGCGGCAAAACTTTTCGAGCCCACGGCAATGCTGCGCGTCGCATGATCGAGCAGCGCCTGATCGTTTCCGTCCGCCGCTGTCAACGGTGCAAATCCTCCAGCATCAGGCCAGCCGTGGCCGTGGCAGAGCCGATGACGCCAGGCACGCCCGCTCCCGGGTGCGTTCCTGCACCGACCAGGTAGACATTGCGCAGCGTCGCGTCGCGGTTGTGCGGGCGGAACCAAGCGCTCTGCGTCAGGATTGGTTCAAGGGAAAACGCCGAGCCAAGGTGTGCGTTCAGCTCACCCTCGAAGTCATTCGGGGTGAAGATTCGGCAGGTGACCAAATCCTCGCGTAACCCCGGTATGTAGTGCTTCTCCAGGTAGTCGAAAATGCGGTCCCGATAACGCGGCCCTTCGACCGCCCAGTCAATCGGCGCGTTGCCCAAATGCGGCACCGGCGATAGCACGTAATGGCTGGAACACCCCGGTGGCGCAAGGCTTGGATCGGTCACGCACGGCGCATGCAGGTACAAAGAAAAATCTTCGGCCAATGCCTGGCCCTTGAAGATCTCCTGAATCAGCGCTTGGTAACGTGGCCCGAAGCACACAGTGTGGTGCTGCAACTGCGGTTGCGGGCGTTTGAGCCCGAAATGAATGACGAACAGCGAATTGCTGAAGCGCTTGCGTTTAAGCCGGGCGCCTTCCCGCTGCCCTCTGGAATGTCCGCCCAGTAGCTTAGAGTAGGTGTGTACGACGTCGGCATTTGATGCGACAGAATCGGCGTCGAAGTGCCTTCCGTCAGCAAGACGCACACCGGTGGCTCGCTCGCCAGCGGTCTCGATACTGGCCACGTCAGCATTAAGCTCTAGGTGGCCACCGATGTCTTCAAACAGCCTGACCAAGCCGTTTACCAGAGCCCCGGTCCCGCCCTTGGGAAACCACACGCCCCACTCCCGCTCAAGCGCGTGAATTAGGGTGTAGATCGAGGACGTCGCGAACGGGTTGCCGCCCACCAACAGTGAATGGAACGAGAACGCCTGCCGCAGCTTGTCATCTTCGATGAACGACGACACTTTCGAGTACACACTGCGCCAGGCCTCAAGCCGAGCCAGTTGCGGCCCGGCCTGGATCATGTCGCGGAAGGACAGAAACGGCACTGCCCCGAGCTTCAGATAGCCCTCGCGGAACACGGACTTGGAGTACGCCAGAAATCGCTGATAGCCCGCCACGTCGCGAGGGTTGAACTGCGCGATCTGCCGATCCAGGTCTGCCTGGTCGTTGGCGTAATCGAAACGCGAACCGTCCTCCCAGCACAGCCGATAAAACGGCGCCACCGGCAGCAGTTCGACGTAGTCCGCTATCTGCCGACCGGCCAGGGTGAACAGCGCCTCGATGGCCGTCGGATCGGTAATGACTGTGGGGCCAGCATCGAAGGTGAACCCCTCGTCGTGATAGACGTATGCGCGTCCCCCAGGTTTGTCGCGCTTCTCCAGCAACGTCGTCTGCACCCCAGCCGCCTGCAGCCGGATCGCCAGGGCCAGCCCCCCAAATCCGGCGCCAATCACAATGGCTTTTTTTGCGTCGGTCATTCTCTATTCTCGTAGTGTCTGGGGTGGTAACGGAACACCGCGTGCAGCGCTTCGCCGACCGGCACTGGCGGCTTGCCCGACACCACTCGCAGTTTGTCTGCAAGGCTGCTGTTGCCCGCGTAAAAGCGGCTGATTAACCCATCGGGAAGCCCATAAAAACGCTGCATCACCTGCCATCGATGCTCAGGCTTACCTGCGAGAAACAGCATCCGGTTGAGCAGCCGGTAGAAACGTTGGCGACGCCAGGCCTGATAGGCAATAGCCTGGATGCCGGTCGCGAGTCGATCCGCGTCGAGATTGGCCTGTTGCGCGATCCAGTCGGCCAGGCGCACAGCATCGGGCAGCGAATACCCGGTGGTGCAATGAAACAGACCCGCACGCAAACCGGACAACGGCTGCCACTTCGCGTCGTTCCAGAAGCCTGAAAAATCGCCCGCGAGGGTGATGGGCAACACACCTTGTTCTTCGCGCAGACACGCCTCTACTGTCCAGCCTCGCCCTTTCACGTATTCGGCGATGTGAGCGCGCAGTTGATCAGCGGACAGCGCGTGCCGGTCCACATAGTGGGTGTCTTCAACCAGCACCGTGTCGCAGGTGAACGGCAGAACGTAGACGAATCGGTAGCCCTGTTCCTGAGGCACTCGGGCGTCCATGATGATCGGCGCGTCCAGGCCATGGGGTGCCTGCAATTTGAGCAACTGGCCCAGAAACGCCTGACGTCCCAGCACCATCTGCGCGCTGTCCCGCACGCCGCGTCCATCGATGACCGCACGGGCTTGCAGAGGCTCGCCGCCATGCAGAGAAACCGATCGCGGGGCGACCTCGGTGAGGCGCTGACCAGTGCGCAGATCGTCGCCGAGTGCAGCACCAATGACCTCGGCGAATCGCTCCGATGTAATGCTGGCGTAGCCCGAAGGGATTCGGCGGGACAGGGCCGGAAAATGCACGTCGTAACACGGCCAGCGCTGCACCACCAAGGGCGCGATCCAGCGGTGCTGCGCCGGGGTCAGATCGCCGTCGTGAAACGACCACGTGTGACTGCCGCCAATGTGCGAGTGCGCTTCAACGCACAGCACCCGCCATTCGGGACGCACCTGCTTCAGCCGCCAGGCAATCAACCCATTGGCGAGCCCGCCGCCTGCGAGGATCAGGTCATAGGTCATCAGCGCGTCTCCGCCGGCACAGGCCGACCGGTTTGGACCACTTGCTCAACGATGTCGGCCGCGCGTGACGTTCCCCCCGCCTGATCCAGCGCTGTCGCCAGCCGATGCAAAGGCTCGGCAGGGGGATGCTCGATCAGCCGCGCCAACGCGGCGCGGATGGAGTTCGCCCGTGCGTGACGGCCCAACGACACGCCCACCCCTGTATGTTTGACCCGCGCAGCCACGCCCGGTTGATCGAAGCCGATGGGCATGACCAGCGCCGGCGTGCGGGCCTTGATCGCATCCATCACCGTATTCAGCCCACCGTGGGTAACCACGGCATCCGCGTGGTCGAGCACCCACTGTTGTGGCGCGAAATCGGTGACCCAGGTTGCTCCGTCGCGGCGCAGACGCTCTTCGTGCGCAGGCCTGAGGCCGCCGCAATGGGCGATCAACAATTGCGTATCAAGGAAAGCGCAGGCCTTGGCGATCTGCCGAAACATGCGCAGTCGCCCGCCCTGCAACGTGCCCAGGCTCGCAAACACGAATGGCCGTTCAGGGTTGATCGCCCACGGGCCTGTCGAAGCGACAGCCTGCCCTCTGAGCGGCCCGACGGCGTGAAAGGTCGTTGGCAGATGGTGCCGAGGAAGGTCGAACGCGGTGATCGTCTGGCTGATCTGCGCATAGGGCGACAGGCATTGGTGAAGACCGTCGCGGGGTTCAATCTCGAACTGGTTACTGGCTCGACGAATAACGTCGCGCAGGGGACGCATCAACCAGTCATACACGCGTTGGCTGCCGTCGTACATGCGCCGACTGCGCTCATCTTCGCCATAGGCGAAAGGCATGACGGCCAATGGAATGTGGGGCTCACGGTTGACCGGCAAGGCACACGCCACTGACACGAACGGCATCGCCAGCGCCTCGGCCACCAAGCCCCCGGCAGCTTCCATCTGATCGCACAGCAGCGCATCGACCCCGTCTTGAGTCAACGCAGGCGGCAGCTCGTGGCAAAGCATGCGCGTGGTGGTGCACAAGTCACGGATGACCCCGCGCAGCATCAGTGGATTGTTGGAGGTGGCAGCACGACGCAGCGCCCCATCGAGACTGCCCGGTGGGTGGCTGAGGGCGCCCACGGCGTAAAACCCGACGCGGGGGTCGGTCAGCCAGCGGCGCGCGTCCACCTGTTGAAAAAAGGTCACGCGATGCCCGCGGTCGATCAACGCCGACGCCAGCGCCTGTAGCGCCTGAAAATGGCTATAGAACGCCGGGGCGACGACACCGAAGTGATTCATGTAAATAAGGATAACGTCGGATCGGCGGGCAGCAGGCGCGCATTGCGTAACGCAGCGAGGTTTGCCGAGCCGGTACAGAAGCAGGCGATGCGAAGCTGCCGGATAACGATGTCGAAATGCTCGATGACGGCCTCTGTCGACAGCGTGGCCTGATGCAAAACACCTGCCGCCTGACCGATCACGTCAGCGCCGAGACACAGGGCTTTCGCCGCATCGACGCCATTACGAATACCCCCGGAGGCGATCAAGGGCATGTCAGGCAGTGCGCGCCTGACGCTCTGCAAACTAACGGCCGTTGGAATCCCCCAGCCGCTGAACGCTTCGGCCACTCGCCGATCCTCTGCCCGCTCAGCCCTGGCCGCTTCGACCGCCGCCCAACTGGTGCCACCCAAGCCAGCCACGTCAATGACATGCACACCGGCGCTGGCAAGTGCTACGGCGACCTGGGGCGATATCCCGGCACCAACCTCCTTGACCACGACTGGCACGCCGACCGTTTCGACAGTACGTCGGATCGCCTCGAGCACGCCAAACCATTTCCGGTCGCCTTCCGCCTGTACCGCTTCCTGCAAAGGGTTGAGGTGGATGATCAAAGCGTCGGCCTGGAGTGTCTCTACCGACCGGTGCGCCAGGTCGAGGCCGTCCCGTTCCAGCAGTTGCGCGGCGCCGATGTTGCCGAGCAAAGGAATGTCCGGAGCCAGTCGACGCAACTCGCGGGTGAGCCCCTGGTCGTTGCCGCTTCTAAGGCCGACCCGCTGCGAGCCGACCCCCATGGCGATTCCCAGCGTTTGCGCAGCCTCGGCCAAATGGCGGTTGATGGCGGCAGACCGGTCTGCCCCCCCCGTCATCGAACTGATCAGCAGTGGCGCGCGAAGCGATTTGCCCACCAGTGAAGTGCCCAGTTCGATAGTTTCAAGATTCAGCTCAGGCATTGCACAGTGTTCGAATTGCAGTGCGTCGAGGCCCGTGCCCACGCCCCGCACGCCCGCGCGTCGGTCGAGCACAATGTTCAGGTGATCGTCTTTGCGTCTGCTCAGATCGGTGTCGCTCATGACAAGCCCCAGTTTGCTTGAATCATTTGATACTCGGCGTGGTCATCTACGGATGGAAAGTTGTACAAACACGCGCAGAGCACATCTTTTGTACAAGATTGACTGACATTGAGGCACCTCCGTTACGGAGTCGTTCCACCGACTTGTAGCGTGGCAGGTATAGGCAACTAGTCCAAACGCCCATTGGCGGCAGCAGAGGTATAAATTTCGATGACCACGGACTCCGGCGCCATCCTCGACCTCAGCTTTAATGAGCGTCTTGCCCAGATACGCACGTCGATCGAGAAGCGCTTGGACGAACTTCTCCCCGAAAGTGGCAACGAGCGTGATCTGGTCGCCTTGGCGATGCGCGAGTCCACTCTAGCCCCCGGCAAACGCATGCGCCCTATCCTGCTGAAGCTGATCGCCGATGGGCTCGGTCATCAGGGAGCAGCGTCGTTGGATCTGGGCTGTGTCATCGAGCTGATTCACGCCGCATCGTTGGTGTTAGACGACATGCCGTGCATGGATAACGCATCACGTAGGCGCGGTCAGCCAACGGTTCACCTTAAGTTTGGAGAGGACGTGGCGATACTGACGGCCGTTGCGCTGTTGAGCCGTGCATTCGGCGTAATTGCGTCTATAAACGATGTGCCATCCTCGATAAGGACCCAGCTCGTCGAACTGGCGGCCAATGCTGTGGGCATGCAGGGTCTGGTGCGCGGGCAATTCCAGGACCTGCGCGATGGCCAGCAAGCTCGTAGCGCAGAAGACATCGCCATGACCAACAACCTCAAGACCGGGGTTTTGTTTGGCGCCATCGTAGACATGGCGTGGCTGATCAGTGATAGCGATGAAAGCGCTCGATCTACGCTGCAGAGTTTTGCCATGGAGTTGGGACAGGCGTTTCAGATGTACGACGATCTGTGCGACTACTGCGCCGACACCGGCAAGGACTCGGGCAAGGATGCGGGTAAATCGACCTTCGTTTCGATTTACGGCCCGGAGAAAGTGCAAGCGCAACTGGACGTTCACCTGACAAACGCCGAGTCGAATCTGCGCAGGGTTCTAGATGACGCCGATCTGATCGCAGGGTTTATGGCCCTGGTCTTCAAGAAAGCCGCGATCGCCGCCTGATCAGGGAGTTGGCCGCTCCGCAATCGCCTGCTTGAGCGCCGCGCCATCGGTAAATCGCTGCTCTTGCACCACTGTACCGCCCTTCAAAGCCAGCCACTGCACCGAGTCCCGATCGCCGTTGTATGCGCTTGCGACTCGGCCATCGCGATCTAGCAGAATCCGGTATTTGGCAGAGCGCATCGCTGGCACGGCGACTAACTTGATCACCGACGGCATCTTTTCGATATCTGCAACGTAAATCATGTGACGTGCTTCAAGGTAGCCACCAGGGGCGTCTTCGATGGCAGCATTGACCAACTTTGCTGCTGACATGCTTCTGGCCACCAACAGCACCTGAGCCTCGTCATCGAGTGTGTAGGCCTTGTCGTTCTGGTCCAGCAACGTCCATTTCCTGACAGGCTGAATCGCATTGTCGGCCAGAGCACTGAAGCACAGGAGAACTCCTGCCACGAGAACAAGACGGCGCATCTTAAAGACTCTTGATAACAAAATGGGCTCTTATCTTAGGTCAGTGAACGTCAGCGCGTCTGATCTTTATCCGTCGGACTTTTAAAATTCCGTTGATCGCCCGGCTGTCTTAAAAGCCGCTCTCTCCTACACCGCCGAAGCAAGCGCTCACGTGGGCCAGCGGGTCTAAAAGCGTGAGAAAGCGAATGGGTGATCGCGCGCCAGTACATTAGCGGGGAACGCCACAGCGCTGTCAATTTCCCTGGAAAAAGTTGGTCTCGCATGAGTCACCGGATAGCTCAGACTTTTACCGCAGAGGGGGTACACCTATCGATTCGAGGTCCTGATCAATGGGGCGTTCATTAAATCGGAATGGGTGCATCGGCCCCTGTCGCGGTAACGCATCGAAGCCAGCCCACTAATACTTGAAACTGGGCATTTGAATGCGAGACTGGCGCATTGGTAACATGACCATTGAGGGAACTAGTCGCAGCTTTAGAAGCCTGATGCGTCCACCCAGTAATGATGCTTCCCAGAACTGGTGTACCTCGACATCCACCACCTGAAAGGAACGGCTGATGCTTCAGGATCGAATCGCTGCACTTCGACTCCCCAAATCCCTTCAAAATGACATTGATGACCTGGTGCGTGCATTGAACTCTGCCGAAGGGCCTGAAGCCATCAAGCGCGAAGGAGTCATGCAGGTGGCCTTCATCCTGGGTCTGGAAAAAGCCAAGGGGCTGCGACCAGCTGACATCGAGGCGCTGTACATGATGTTCGACGATGCAGTACAGGCCCGATTGCAAAACTCAGCATCTAATCGGTAATCACCGGGGAGCCAGAATTTGGATTTTCTGGCCGAGCACTTGATCAAACTGGGCGCTTAGCCGTTGAGCATCCTCTTCAGTGATCCGCCCGGCATTCAAACCGGCCTCGATGAAGTCATCACAGCGGATAGCCTGGGTCATGAGCTGCTCTGCAGAACGGGCATCGTTCAAACGCTGAAACAAATTTTCCGCCGCATTGCTAATTCCCTCGGGCAAAGGGGCCCCAAATGCATTGCTTTCACCCACATATCACCTTTTTCTTTGAAGCGATTCAGGCCCCGCCTAAATCCCCGAAGTCGTCTTAATTATTTTTTTCCGCACGCATGATACGAATGAGCGCGGTTCGCGAAAAGAATTCCGGGAATTGTGCCGAGCTGCATTTTTGTAGACGAATTGCGCATTCAAGCGCAGGAGTGCGGTCAGCGCGTCGTAAAGCGGGGTTTTAGGCGGTAATATTGAGTGGATATTTATTGAAGCGAGCTGGAACTGTGAAACCGATTCTCATCGTCGAGGATGACCCTCGTGATCTGGAACTGACGTTGGTAGCACTGGAGCGGAGTCAGCTGGCGAACGAAGTCGTATCAGTCACCGACGGGGCTCAAGCGCTGGATTATCTGATGCGTAGAAATGCCTTTGCCAGCCGAATGGAAGGTAATCCTGCGGTCATATTACTGGATCTTAAGCTGCCTAAAATCAATAGGCTGGAGGTCTTGGAGGCTGTCCGCAACACTGAAACCCTGCGAAGCATTCCCATCGTGATGCTCACAAACTCTAAAGAGCCTGTTGATCTGAGCAGGGCCTATGAACTGGGTGTGAATTCATACGTTGTTAAGCCGGTGGTGTTCCAGGATTTCGTTGCAGCCGTTGCTGATTTGGGAATCTTTTGGGCTGTGCTGAACGAGCCGCCTCCCGGTTCAACGCAGGCTTCCCTGCGGTCATCAAAGACCTGACCACTCGATTCCGCACGCTGCACAGATGCCTCGGACTTCAAGATTCGGAGGCTCACCCTCTCCAGCCTCTACCCACGTCCGACTCAGCCCGGGGAGGCTGCTTCAACCATTCGGCTGATGCCGATTCATCCCCGCTGTCATATCTGGCCACCGCAGCGAGCGGGAAATAAAGTGCAGCCGAACACTCTGCGCCATGTCTAACGCTCATGAACGAACGAGTGGTGGAGTGGGCAATGAACCCTTCTGAGACAGTCCAATACCTGGAAGAACATAGATTATTGCTTGCGGCAGCTGAGTCCTGCACGGCCGGTCGGATAGTCGCCTTGCTCGCTGAAGTGCCGGGCAGCGGTGCCTTCGTCGAATGCGGCTATGTGGTCTACTCACCCGAAGCCAAGCAACGCCTTTTGGGCGTGAGCCCTCAAACCATCAAGCATTTTAACCTGACCAGTATCGAAGTCGCCTATGAGATGGTGAAAGGCGTGTTACGGGATAGCCCAGCCAATGTGGCGGTTGCCACGACCGGCCTGTGTGGAACAGAGGACGTTGATGGTATCCCAGCCGGCACGGTGTGCTTTGCTTGGGGGTTCCGGCATGGTCAGCACGTAAGCGTTTTCACCCGTAAACACCGCTTTTTTGGGGACCGAGCAACGCTGCAGCATGATGCCGCGATACATGCGTTAGAAATGCTGCCTCATTTTCATGGGCGCATGATGGCCGGAGAATCCGCTTAGAAAAAAGCGACGCGCCACTGTTTCTTATTCCTTACCCATTTAGATGGACTTAAAGGATGCAATGTCTGTCAACCACAGACAACAATCATAAGGAACACCGTCATGGGCATGTCTTTGCTAGAACTGCGGCATATCATTGAGTCGGGCTTCCTGCCGATAAAATGCCGTTGCTCGGTCGATCAAAATGGCGACCTGACAATCGAGCTGGTTGACCCGTCTGCCGGTACAAATCTGGTTACGGGAGGGATCCCTCTCACAAGCCTTCAAACCAGTCGAGATATCGCCAACCTGATTGGCGAGCTTAAGGCCGAGCTTTGCTCGTCCTCATCTCAGACTGAACGTGTCCGAGCCTCATGAATTTCTGAGACCATGGCCGGTCTGAGATCGCCGGGCTAAGCCCGGCGCGCCTTAGCGTCAGTTGGCAGCGTCCCCACCGTGAGCTTTGGCCAATGCCTGCGCATGGGCAAGGTGCTCTTTCAGCTTAGGCAACGTTTCAGCCGCAAAAGCTTTGAGTTCTGGATCTTTGCCATTGGCAGCCTCGTCCTCAAAAATCTTGATCGTGGCCTCGTGGGCTTTCACCTGGTTGTTGGCATAAGCCTGATCAAACGACTTCGAGCTGCGCAATTCCAGAATCATTGATTTGGCTTTGTCCATAAGCTGAGCATCGTCAGATACCTTCAGCTTTTTGGCATCAGCGATCGACTTGAGTTTGGCGTTAGCTGCGGTGTGATCCTTGATCATCATTTCCGCGAAGCTCTTTACGTCGGCCGCGCTGCCCTTTTCCTGCGCAAGCTTGCCAGCCTCCACTTCTGCCACACCTTTTGCAGATGCGTCCTCTACGAAGTCGTCGTTATCCGTAGCAGCGTAGGCATGGCCTGCCAGTGTGACCATCAAGGCAAGTGCTGAAATTTTGAAGAGATGTGGCTGGGATAATTCCTTTTTAGTGATCAATCTTGCATTCAATTCCATTTATTTCGAGCTGCTTGCCTCGCCAGAGGTTCAGCGTTTCTGCCGCGTGGATGATCAGCATGCCTTTTGTCGGCCGCTCATCGAACGTCTCGGAACCGTCGGTGACCACGCTCGGTCGAGGTAAGCAACTGGACTGATTCCAGCCTTAGCATCTCAATCATCAATGGACGAGGAGACACACCATGGCTAGAACAACCGTTGACGATCTGTTCATTCACGAACTGTCTGATGTCTACAGCGCAGAAAAGCAGATCACCAAGGCCCTGCCCCGGCTTGCACGGGCTGCGACCAACCCCAAACTTGCTGAAGCCTTCACTTCGCATCTTGAGGAGACTCAAGGTCAGATTGAGCGAATCGATCAGCTGGTGGAACAGGCGGGCTTGAAACTCAAGAGAATGAAGTGCGTAGCCATGGAAGGTCTGATCGAGGAGAGCAAAGAGCTGCTCGATGAGATCGAAAAGGGTGAGGTACTGGATGCGGCTTTGATTGGTGCGAGTCAGAAGGTTGAGCACTACGAAATCGCCTCCTACGGCACGCTGATCGCAATGGCCAAGCACCTGGGTCTGACAGATGCCGCGAATCTGCTGGCTGAAACGTTGGCTGAAGAAAAAGCTGCTGATGAGAAACTGTCAGCGATCGCGGAGCAAGGCGGCAATCAAGCCGCAACGCTGACGAAGAAATGAAGCAGACTTAGCGGATCTGATGCGACGCTGGGCGCTCTCGTAGCGCTCAGCTCGCCAGCTAGCTGGGGACGTAATATTCGTCACCCGCACGTGCCATTGAGGAGGACGTCATGCCCGCAACTGAGAATGTTCGTATTGATTTGCGCAAGCCTTCCGAGGAGTTTGAAGCCAAATTCCAGCGCACCTTCACTCGCTTCCATGCTGACGCGAAAAACTTGAAACACGGAATGTTGGCAGCCCTGTTTATACAACGATTCAAGCGCGGATTGACCACCCCAATCCCGGTCGCACAAGGTTGAGATTCCATTATTCTTTAGGTAAAGCCCGTGACTTGCACGGGCTTTTTTGTTCCTCCGAAGGGTAGAAATGCGGCACGATCATCCCTTGCTATGCTCCTTCGACGTAGGAGGCTGTGTGACACCTCGGGGTCCAAAGATGCCCCAGATGACCGCGCCCAGCAGGGGCAAAATGATCACCAAAAAGGCCCATCCCAGTTTTGTCCCTGGAGCCTTGGTCGTACGCCATACACTTGCGATGATCCAGACGTCCAAAAGCAACAGCAGTACCGCGAAAACTCCAGAAACGAGCGTCATGTCCATCTCACACCTTCAACGTTTCATACGTAAGTGGGTAATCCGATAGAAGAGAGAAACGCTGCTGAGACCACATAAGGCAGCTAGAGCCTATGACGGCAGATATTTCCGATTGATCATGGTGGCTCCGCTTAACAATTGAATGGTTAACAACCTTGTGACTGCCACCACGGCAGTTGTATCCATCTCATTTGATGGCTGCGCGGGCCCATACGAGTCATTCGGGGCCATCGAGTCATTTGGGCTGAACAGATCCGTATCCGAACACTCACTTTTTATGCGGATGTGAATCCGTGGTCAAAACTCCTTTAGCCCACCGTTATGTGGGCTTTTTTTAAATCTGGATAGGTGATTCAGCGGTATGCAAGGCTGGCTCGCAGAGATCGTCGATCCGCAGGCAACCTCTGTAAAAGGACCTTCCCATGGCGACTCCACAAGTAATCCTGCTGGACTGGCTGCGTGATGCTCATGCGATGGAGCAGCAGGCGGAAAAAATGCTCAAGGCACAGTCCGAGCGCCTTGAGCACTACCCCAAACTGAAAGCGCGAATTGATCAGCATCTACACGAAACCCTTGGCCAACAGAAACTGGTCGATGAATGCATTACCCGTTTAGGTGGCAGCTCCACCACGCTCAAGGACATGGCGGGCAAGCTTATGGCGTTTGGCTAAGCCTTGGGCGGTCCCGATGATGAGCGATGATGTCATTAAGGGCGCAATGGCCGGGCTACGTGTTCGAGAATGTCGAAATCGCCACCTACACTGTGTAGATTGCTGCTGCGAAAGCTGCAGGTGACCTGCAGACGGAAGCGGCCTGCAAACAGATCTTGCCTCAGGAAGAAGGGATGGCTCAGTGGCTGCTCGCGCACTTGCCAGAGCTAACTGAAGCCTTTTTGGCGCGCTCTGCAAATCCTGCTACCGAGGCAAAGAAGTAGGTCCGCGACAGCCCCTAGCAAGCCATTGTTTGTGCACTGGCCAACTTTCTTCGGATTTACTTTACTTTTACCGTTCGTCCTGAACGGTGCAAATAACAGAGACGATCCGGGTTAGCCCTCCTCGAAAGTTGTGCAAGCGCTAATGCCCGTAGAGGCATTGCGCACAACCTGAGCCAGAGGAAAGCCTAATGTTCTTACACAATAAGCGTCTTCAGTATACCGTCCGCGTCGCAGAACCTAATCCAGGTCTTGCGAATCTGCTCCTTGAGCAATTCGGCGGTGCCCAGGGGGAACTCGCTGCTGCCGCTCGCTACTTTACCCAGGCTTTGGCGGAAGAAGATCCGGGTCGTAAAGATCTGCTGATGGACATTGCCACCGAAGAGCTGAGCCATCTTGAAATCGTCGGTTCAATCATCGTCATGCTCAACAAGGGCGCCAAGGGTCAGTTGGCTGAGGGTGTGCAGGAAGAAGGCGAGCTCTATCGTGCAATCAACGGAGCGGGTAACGATTCGCATATCACTAGCCTGCTTTACGGCGCCGGTGCGCCGCTGGTGAACTCAGCAGGCGTACCCTGGACCGCCGCCTATGTAGATTCGATCACCGAGCCTACCGCCGATTTCCGATCCAACATCGCGGCTGAAGCACGCGCCAAAATTGTCTACGAGCGCCTGATGAACGTGGTGGACGATCCAGGCATCAAGGATGCGCTAGGTTTTCTGATGACCCGCGAAATCGCGCATCAGATGTCTTTTGAGAAAGCGCTGCATTCGATCCAGCCCAACTTCCCGCAGGGCAAGCTGCCAGGCATGCCAGAGTTTGCGCGCACGTATTTCAACATGTCGAACGGCGAGCCGAACGTGCGTGGGCCATGGAACAGCGATGCCGATTTCGAGTATGTCGAGAACCCGCATCCGGCAGTCGATGGCGGCGACGGGACCGCGTCCGTGGATCTCTCCGAAGCAGATGCTGTGACGTTGACAATGTTGAAAGAACGGACCAAGTCAGATTTGACGGCCTCCCCTGTCACCGGTGCTGACCTGGGGTCGGGGTTAGCTCAAGGAAAAGAAATCATCTAGCGGTATAGGGCGCTTGCAAAAGCGCCCTTTTTTTCATTTCCAGAAGGACCGGGGCATGAAGACATTAAACAAGACTCACCATGTACAAATCGCTCGACTGGGCTCGAGGCCCTCTCTATTACTGGGGCTCTTCATATTTTTCACCGGCTGCGCGGTGTTGATAGTCGAGGGGCTGGATTTGATGTCTCGATGAGGGCGTTATGATGAGCAATGCAGAAAGGCTCCTCAGAAGACTGTTCAGGTCTGCAAAAGCCAGCCTGGCGTACGTAACACGGCCGACCGGGCCTAGGGAACGGCTGTTGCACCAATGCCGAAGCGCGGGCGGTTGCAGGCAATCTTGGCGCGACGTGCCCACCATTGCGACTGACAGCCGCCGATCACCCCTCGAACCGCCGTATCAAGCGTCTATGCGCTTCTGATTTCCCGTCTATTTCTCCGTCGTCCGCTCAATTCTAATAAGGGTACATATGAAAATTGCCTGCCTTGGCTGGGGTTCACTGATCTGGAATCCGGGAGAGCTCTCGCTTGCATCTGAATGGCAGACCGACGGCCCAATGCTCCCCATTGAATTTTCCCGAGTAGGGGATGGCGGCGAACTGGCGACGGCCATATGCCTGAATGCGCCGCCGTGCCAAGTGCTATGGGCACTACTGAGCTTAAAGTCGCTCGACGACGCGGTATCTGCTCTGCGAAAGCGGGAAAAAATTCCGCTGGATCGAGAAGATGGCGTGGGTGTTTTCACTATTAACAGTTTGACAGTAGGTGTGCTGGGCAAATGGGCTGCTGACCGTCAACTTGACGCCGTCATCTGGACCGCTTTACCGCCTCGTTTCAAGGGCGTTGAAGGGCTTATTCCCTCCCTCGATGATGTGCTTTCCTATCTGATCAGCCTGGATGGGCGGACGTTGGAGCATGCGAAGTTTTACATGGAAAACGTTCCGGAACAGATCGGGACCCCTTATCGAAAGGAGATCAAAAAACTGGGTTGGGATTAATCTCAGACCCTCAATACCTCATGTTAATACGCTGCGCAGAAAACTACCTTTCACGCCCAGCTCTCACCCTAAGAGTCCTGAGGGTCCAGCCATGAGCCGCGAACTCGACTTAACCCGCAGTGGAGAGCGGAGAGTCGCCCGCGTGCGTTGAATTTGCGAAAAAGGCCTGTCGCGAGGCCGCTTTGGGTCGACATCTGTCTCAGGGTTGGTCGTCCGCATCACGAATCGGTCTGAGCACTACCACCCCGTTAATCAGTTCGATGCTCAAGGAGTCACCTAAACCAACGTTCATTGCTGCAAGGACATCCGGGGGAAGATCAATGATGACATCTCCGCTGTCATTACCCGGATCTTGGCATTTTACGACTGCCCGCACGGATTCACTCATAGGGAAAAGCCCTCTCGAGGATGATGAAGTGGGCCTCCATTCTACGCCCGCATAGCTCCTACTGGCAGCTATCGGCCAGAAGCAGACTGTGGACAGCTTCCCGTTCAGCCCCATACGCTGTTTAGTCTGAATACAATTTTCTGAGGGGGTCATGATGCTGATACTTACCATTGACCGAGACAGCGTCCACGCGGGTGGCATTCTAAGTCAGTGGAACACCAAACTAAGGCACGTTTCGGTCCGTATGATCGTAGAAAAAAGAATCGAGAAGCGGCCAAGTCGCAAGTACTGGATGCAATATGTTGGGGCTGCCAGGAAGCTTCAAAATTTCATTCTGCCTGGCCACTTCGCATCGTCCAGCCAGCCTGACAGCTTCTGCCGTAGGGTAGTGTCGGAGTAGGTGCTTGGCTTCGCCTCTAATGGTATCGGGTAAGGAGTTATCTCGGGAAAGCCTCTCGAGGAATGCTCCTGTCTCAATCACGCTGCGTGTTCGCTCGTAGGCAGTGGTCATCGTGATTGTGGCCCGCTTAATTGGTCGCTCAAGACTCACGCTCCAAAAAACTAGAAAGCTGCGCTAAAACATCTGTCGCATTACCAATGAGCATGATCTCGTTGTGCTCCCCCAGACTCACATCCGCCGTATTAACGTGAATGACTAATGCACCCGACGCCAAAGCCAGGCTGGGGATATCCGCGGCAGGTGTGACTATCCCGGACGTACCTACAGATATCAGAACGTCGCAGCCTCTCACCAATGCCGTCGCAGACTTCCACACATCTCTCGACAGATCTTCTCCATACCAAACCACTCCAGGCCGCAGTTTGCCACCACATCGCTCGCAGCGTGGCGGCTCGATCAACGCGCCTTCTACGGGTACAGCTGATGGATCCTGCGCCAGCTCTGCGGGCCGATGGCAAGCGAAACATTTTGGAGTAGCAAGGCTGCCATGTAGATGAATGACATCTTGAGACCCGGCCCGCTCATGCAGATCGTCAACATTCTGAGTGATGATAGAAACGATACGTCCCGTTGCCGCCATTTGAAACAATGCTTGGTGCGCAACATTGGGCTGCGCCCGAGCAACCTGTTGTCGTCGCCACAAATACCACCCCCAAACCAGCTGAGGGTTCTCTCGAAAGGCCTTCGCCGTTTCCAACTTCTCGGGATCATGCTGTGACCATAGCCCTGCCGGCGCGTCTCGGTATGTAGGGATTCCGCTTTCAGACGAGATACCAGCACCGGAGAAACAGACGATTTTTCTGGCTTTCAGTAGGGCTATCTTCGCTCGCTCCAGGGCTAACATGTGCCCCTCGGATGGTTTAGTTCAAACGGCGACGTCCGCAGCATCGTCCTCATCAGGGCACCGCGGCGTAGAGGTATGGCTCATTCAAATCCAACACGCGATTGGATGCCCGAGGTGTGTGAGCACGAAGGCGCTGCTCTGAGTACCAGACCTGGCGAGTTTTCCTCTTACGCAGATCGAGATCACCAAGCTTATAGGTGCCCTTCGACGTCTCATAGACCACTGCTCCCTCATCCGTTCCGATCCCTCGATAACAGATGATTTGAACAAGGTCTTCCAAGCTCCAGCACTCCCGCCCGGTCAGGTTCGGTGGGCATAACATCTGCACTGCCTCAATGGCGACATCTTGGGCGAGAGAGAGATAGTGCTGAAGCTCGTAAGCGCAACGAATCAATGCACCTCGGTCGCGCTTGCCTGTGTGAACGGAGGTAATCGTCGCGAGAAAGCATAAGCCTTCTACCTCGCAGTTCATCCCTACGCGTACTTCGCGGCTCTTATGATCAAGCACGTAAATCACTAATTACACCATTGCGAGTGAGCCGGCTCGCCTGACACGGCTTAAGGTTGAATAAATCGCCAGCACTTGCCACGACCCTCCTCAGAAGGAGGGCTCGCAATACCAGTAAAAAGATTGGAGAGCAGATATGACCCTTGACGAACACCCCACATATACATGTTATAGCTCCGCGATGCGGGGTGTCAAAGCGTGGCCTGATAATCTCTTTTGTAGCTGCACGGAAGGGAAATGGAATATCAGGAAGCCGTTGGGCACGTCCTCAGGGAGATACGTGTCGACGCTGGATTGAGACGTGAAGACTGCCTCCGCGCGATGAGCCGCGAATACCTCGCAAGCGTAGAGAGGGGTCGGCAAGCGATTTCTATCGCGAAGCTGAAATCTCTGTGCGAATGCTTGGGGGTTGCTCCAAGCATTGTGCTTTTTGCGGCAGAAGCCCACATGGCATCTCTTGAGCTTGAAGAGTATCAAGCCAGCCAAGAACTACAGATTAAAGAATACGTTGCGACCAAAAAGATGCGTAACGAAGCCGGTGCTGCTGCAAGTCAGGGAGTGAGAGGTAGACAAGCAGAAAAGACTCGCAAGGCTGTGCAGTCACTGCAGTTCAAAGGATTGACCAAGTCGGAAGTAGCTCGCAAGCTTGGCATCGGCACAACAACCGTTGATAGGCATTGGCATAGCTCCAAGGATGATAAGTCATCTTGAGCACCACCCAGTTACCCAAGGCTTCCCTACGCCTGATCCCCCCCCAAGCTTCCTATTGTTCGTGTTTAAGCACATATCCGCTTTAGCAGGCCTGTCCGCCAGGATTGGCTGCAGTTCTTCTGCGATGAATTCCTCAACGTGTCCACTCCGCGAAAGGCCCTAGCGTGCGGAGGATCCTACTTTGCTCATTTTTCGCTAAAACTGCTTGACTACATTACTCAAACCAGAAACTCATCGACCCCGGCGTATGACCCGGCGTGTGCAACGCCACCCCGCAACCGCAAGCCAGCTCTTCTTCATGCTCCAGCCAACGATCCGGTGACGGCACTGGCACATAAGGCACGCGAAACACCTGACACTGGGTTTCGAGGTTGTCCCACAGGAACTGATCCTCCTTGTGCAGATGCAGTGTCGCCCCGGTCTTCTCCTTCAGTTGCCCCGAGGCCAGGAAATGATCCAGATGTGCATGGGTATGAATGATGCTCACGCACTTCAAACCATGAGCCTCGAGCTTCGCCAGAATCAGCTCATGATTGCCACCAGGGTCGACCACGATCGCCTGTTTGGTGAGCGGATCGCCGATGATCGTGCAGTTGCACTGCAACGGGCCGACGGGGAAGGTTTCGCGGATGAGGGCGGGCTCTGGAGTTTGCATGAGGATCCTGTGGGTTCGACGACGCGAGGCCCCCATAGTAAAGCTTCGACATGCAAGATTGAAAAAACGCCTGCAAGCCGACGCTCCTCAAGCCAGCACCATGCTCAGCAACACCAGCGACAGCAATGCGATGTACGTCCAGGCATGCAGTTGATCGGGAATACGCCCTACCCATCGCGCCGCCGGACGCATGCCGAACCAGGCGCCCAGGGTGAGAATGGCAAAGGCTGCGAGGTTGACGTAGCCGATGTATCCCGCGCCGAGCCCTGTCGCGTCAGCGCTGCCGGTCAGCATGTAGGTCGCCGTGCCTACCAGCGCCACCGGCAGGCTCAGTGGGTTGGCCATGGCGATGGCCTGGGTCATGCTCAACCCCCTGCGACGCATCAGTGGCACGGTCATCACACTGCCGCCTACACCGAGAAACGTCGCAATGGCGCCGATGACAATGCCGCCAGCGCCTGTCATCCAGCGCCCCGGACGACGGGGTTCAGGCTCGGCGCTGTGTAAGACGAATCCCCTTCGACAGATGCAATCGACAATCGTGATCGCCAGATAAATCACGAAGGCCAGGCGCATTGCGGTGCCGCTTACCCTCCCGGCAGCCAGCGCACCGATCAGCGACCCCACCGCGATGTAGCCCGCCAGCGGCCAGAGCCATCCCTTGGTCAGCGTGCCTGAGCGCGCAGAGCGGCGGGAGCTCAACGAGGCATTGACGATCATCACGCAGGTCGAGGTCGCCACGGCAACGTGCATGGCTGATGCCTCGTGTAACGCGCCTCCCGGACCATGGGTGAGGACGCTGTAGAGAACCGGTACGACGACAAAGCCACCGCCGAAACCGAACAGCACGGTGGTGATCCCGGAGAGGCCACCCAACAGCGCCAGCAGCAAGTAGGTCATTGCACTACATCCCTTAATGAAGATGCGGCGACGATAAGCCCCGGCATCACATCGGGCTTGAGGATTCAGGCCAATCATGTTTGTGTTTCGGCCAGATCTCGGAGCTCAAGCCATGCGCAATACCTCGATTGATACCCTGGACAACACGCCCCGACCGGTCATCGCGATCGGCAATGATTACGCCGATGGCCACCTGCTCAAACGCCATCGTCACCGGCGCGCACAACTGCTGTATGGCTCGACCGGTGTGATGAAGGTAGCCACGGAACAGGGCGACTGGGTGGTGCCGCCGCAACAGGCGGTGTGGATTCCCCCGGACGTGGAACACGAGGTGCTGATGCTTGGTGTCAGCACACGCAGTTTGTACATCGTCCCCGCTGCTGTGCCGGTTTCAAGGACTCTATGCGAGGTGATCAGCGTTTCACCGCTGCTGCGTCAGTTGCTGATCGAGGCGGTTGAAATGCCACTGACCTATGACACACATGGACGCGACGGCGTACTGATCACATTGGCGCTGCTGGAAATCGGCCAGGCCCGAGCGCTACCCCTGCACATTCCATTACCCGACGACGCTCGCTTGCTGGCGCGCTGCCAGGTATTTCTGCAACACCCGGACATTCATCAATCACCGCTGGATTGGGCGCGGGAACTGTTCGTCAGCGAGCGCTCTTTCAGCCGCTTCTTCCGTGAGCAGACACAGATGAGTTTCGGCCAGTGGCGACAGCACGCCTGCGTGGTGCTGGCGCTATCGCGTTTGTGCTCCGGCGATTCAGTGACGCGTATCGCACTGGACCTGGGATACGAAAGCCCGGCAGCGTTTTCAACCATGTTTCGTCGCCTGACAGGGTGCACACCGAGTCGTTATTACGATGATTTACGCCCGGTTTAGACCTTCAACTGAGTGGCTTTTCTACTATGGTCAGAGAGACGAAAACTTTATTTTTCACCACTATCTTTTTACCGGCCTCAACATTCATTCATAACCCATTGTTCCGTTTGAATAAAATAAAAATGTAAGGATGAAGACCCTATTTTTCATGCATATATTTTTCAAAAACCCGCTCATATACTGGCCTTGCGCAACCATTGAGATGGGCGGCGTTCGAGCAGATAAGATGTCGACTCGATGACCCCGCAAGGCAGCCAAAACAAAAGCCTAACGAGCAGGCGCCATGCTAAGAAAAATCGCAGTTTCCGATTTGACGCTGGGTATGTACATCCACGAATTCTGTCGGCCAAGGCTCCATGATCCCTTCTGGACCCAGCATGTCGAGCGCGAACTGCGCGATGAAGAAGTGCTACGGCGCATCCAGGAATTGACCCGCGAGGTGTGGATCGACACCGGCCGCGGCAGATGCCCCAACGATCAGACGCCGATAGGCGACGCTGCCTTCTCGACGGCCCGCGAAATCGACGCCGTAGCGACCTCGATGGACGAAGAACTGGCCCGGGCCAGGGCGATCTGCGGTCGCGCCAAGGCCGCCGTCATGACCATGTTCACCGACGCGCGCATGGGCCGCGCCATGAACGCCGGGGATGTCGACCTGCTGGTCGAAGAAATCTCCACCTCGGTGATGCGCCACCCCCACGCACTGATCAGCCTCTCGCGTCTGAAGACCTCCGACGAATACACCTACATGCATTCGGTCGCTGTCTGTGCGCTGATGGTAGCCCTCGCGCGGCAAATGGAGCTGAACGAAGAGCAGGTGCGCGAGGCTGGCGTCGCCGGCCTGATGCACGACGTCGGCAAGATGATGATCCCGCCCACCATCCTCAATAAACCGGATCGCCTGACGTTCGAAGAGTACGAGGCCATGAAATACCACCCGCAGGCCGGACTCGAAATTCTGCAAAGCAGCGCACAGGTCACCAAAGCGGTGATGGACGTCTGCCTGCATCATCACGAAAAAATGGATGGCAGTGGTTACCCCCACGGCCTCAAGGGTGAGCAAATCAGCCTCTTCGCCAAGATGGGCGCGATCTGCGACGTGTACGACGCCGTCACTTCCGACCGCCCCTATAAAAAGGGCTGGGATGCGGCCCAATCGATTCGCGAAATGGCCTCGTGGAAGGGTCATTTCGACGAAAAGATTTTTCAGCACTTCGTCAAAACCGTCGGCATCTATCCGGTCGGCTCGCTGGTACGCCTGAAAAGCGAACGCTTGGGCGTGGTCGTGGAACAGGGCGAAAAATCCCTGCTGCACCCCAAAGTGAAAGTCTTCCTCTCGACTCGAACCCGCACCCGCGTCCCCCCGGAAGTCGTCGACTTGGGTAACTGCGTCGAGCAGGACGGCATCGTCAAATTCGAACTGGCCGAGGATTGGGGTGTGCAAAATGTCGATACGCTGTGGGCGGGTGACGCGGCGTTCTGATCGGTCAGCTGCGCCGTAACGGCACCACCCCAACCCGCATACCGAACGGCTTGAACACCGCGTTGAGCGTCTGCATCGTGGGATTGCCCTCGTCCTGCTCGATCTGACGCAGGGTACGCAGCGAGATCTTGCACATCGAAGCAAACTGCTCTTGCCCAAGCCCGGTCACTTCATGACGAAGACGCTTCACGGCCCCGCCGATACTGATCGTTCCAGCCGACAGTTGATCGCGAAGCTCATTGAGAATGATCCCGCGCTGGCGGATTTCGTCGTTCATGCCAGCCCCCAATTGTTCAATGTGGCGTTCAGGCGTGCCAGGGCAATTCGCGGGTGCTTGAAGGTCTGGTTTGGCAGGCCAACGTCGCTCAGCAGATCTGGCAAGGCGAGTAGTCGCTGTGCGTCGTTCCTCAGGCCGTCGAACACTTGATCGGGATTGGCCCAGGCAGCCAGCGAATGACAAGCCGCCAGCCAGTCCACTTCCCCCGCACGCTCGATGGGATCGGGCCATTTTGTCGTGCGCGTCACCCCTTCTTCATCCATCACCATAGGCGCCAGATCATAGATCGGCGCCAGCATGAGACGAGTTTGATCGCGCAGGATAGACGTGTTGCGGCCATGGTTGTCGCTGTTGCCCAGAATCTGATTGATCAGATCGCGGCGTAGGTATTCGGCAACCATCTGAGGAATATCATCCTGCTGCCCGTTGGCCGACCAAGCATCAGCCAGCGCAGCCACGGCCTGGACATGGGACATGTAACTGCCTGGTCGAGTGACATCGGCAAGCGAATACACCGACTCGACGGCCAACCGGGTCACACCCCGCTCGTCGACTCTGCGATCAAAGCGCTTCATCCACAGGCTCGGCTTTCGTGCTTCTTCCAGGCGCATGCCATCGCACGAGACGACATTAACGCCAATGCGCTCCAACGCCTGGTAGTAACAGAACTCGCTCCTGAGAATCGTACGATCCGTTTCGTTTGCCTTATTGCGGGAGAACTTCACGAACCAATGCTGGCGCACCTGTGCATCATCGAGCGTGGCATCTGGGTGCATCAAACCGGCGGCGTCTTCAGCGAGCAGCAGCTTGGGTGCCTCACCACCTGCGCCGGTCGCTCCACCGACCGCAGCACCCTGCTCGTACGCATACTCCAGAAAACGGCTGTCGCGCGCGATGACCTCCGCCCGATCAAAGCCCAGGCTGTTTCCCTGCGCCAAGGCTTCAAATGACTCCTTGATCCTCAGATGCCCGATTGGTGCTGGCGTGCAACGCTGCAACAATGTCAGGTCGGCAGAGGCATTTTCCTTCTCAGGGATCGCAAGGCGTGCCAGCAAAAATCGACGGGCCGCGCCTGCGGGCAAGATATCCAGCAGAAAAGCAGGCATACCTGGGGTGCTGAACAGATCCCACGCCAGAGGAATTCGGGCACTCACCGATTGCGCAGTCGCACAGCCCAAAGCATGCAGATGATCGACCAAGTAGTGCTGGTCATAGGCGAAGCTGCACGGGCTGTTCTGGCCGAGTTCGGGCTGCTCGAACTCAAGACGCATGACGTCTCGCCAATTCCCGTCGGTGAATAGCTGTAAGGTGAGGTTCATGTGGAGGACCGGCAATTTAATGCCTAAAACATAGAGCCCAACACAGAAAAAGGCAATTTAATGCCGAAATAAATCCTCATACGCAAAATATCGGCATTTAAATGCCGATTCTCGCTTAACCCAACAACCCCAATTCCTGCGCCCGTGCAACAGCCTGAGTCCGGCGTTCGACCCCCAGTTTGCTGTTGATATGGCTGGCGTGGGTCTTGACGGTGTGCAGGGAGATGAACAGCCGCTCGCTGATTTCCTGATTCGAGCAGCCTTGGGCGATGAGTTGCAGCACACCCAGTTCGCGGGCGCTGAGGGGGTCGCCGCCGGGGCAGGCGATGGGTTCGTTGACCTCGCGGGCGCACGGCAAGTCTCTACCGGTGCCCGGTGGCAGCTGATCGAGCAGGTAACCGACAAGACGGCAGCGCGGGCGCTTGAGCAGCTGTTCACGCAACCATTCGCCATGCAGGCGCATGACGTTGAGAAACGGCAGGACTGAGCCCCCGGTCGCCGCCATCAGGCTGCGATTGAGCAGGTGCTGGGCCTGATGCTTGTCCGATCGCTCCAGCGCAAGCAACAGGTGCTGGGTGGTCGCGTTTAGCCCCAGTAGACCTGCGCCGACACGCTGGGAATATTCCTCAAGCTGCGTCAGACGCTGAACCGCATCCTCCGTGCGCCCCTGAATCTTGTCGAGAACCGCGCGCAGCAATTCGATGTGTTGCGGCATTTGCGGCAGGCACTCGGGCGCCGCAGCGGGGTGGTCGCCGCCATAGGTTTGCCCTAGACGCAGGAGCCAGGCGTCGGCCAGATCGATGCGCCCCTGCGCCAGCCACAGCTCGCATTTGGCCAGGGTGATCATGGCCAGGTAATAGACCGGCGGCACGTCCCAAATGTGCATCAGACGTTCGGCCTCGGCCAGTTCAGCGAAGGCCTCGGCGAAGCGCCCTTCCCGTCCTTCGAGCCCCGCAATCACGCAGTGGCCGATGATCACGCTGATGTCGCGACAAGCTCGGGCCTCGGTCAGCCCGGCCTCAAGCCGCGCGCGCCCGGCCTGGGGCTGCAGGCATTGCACAAGCAGATAGCCTTCATACAGCGTCAGCCGCGCGCGCACTGCGTAAAGCCGTTGCGAGGACAGCCCACTCAAACGTCGCAGCCCCTGGCGCACTTCTTCCAGCGAACGCAGGGCCTCGCCGCGGGCTTGCAAGGTGCGCGCGCGGTCGTAATGGCCGAGGGCTTCGAACAGCGGATTGGCCACCCGCTGCGCCAGCTCCAGCGCATCGCGATTGAGCGCCCGCGCGCGCCACAGGTCGCCATCGGCAATCGCCAGATTGGCCAGGGTGGACAGGCACAGCAGGCGCTGCCCGTAACGTTTTTGCGGCAGGCTGGCCAAGGCTTCGCTGCAGAAACGCTGGGCGGTTTCGCTGTCGCCCCGGCCTCGGGCGATGATGCCGCTGAGGGCCAGCCACTGGGCGAGCATGGATTTTTGCGCCGTGGCCGAGGGCGCGGGCAGGAAGCGACTGAGGTGATTGCCGAGCTCTTCGGCGGCATCCAGTTGGCAGGCCAGGCCCAGCGCCCAGGCGTAGAGCACGATTAAGCGCGGCGTGCTGATCAGCAGGCTGTCGGGCAGGTCCATTTTCCAGCGCAGCAGCATGCCGACGTTCTGCTCGGCCAGCAGCTGTTCTTCAGAGAGGTTCTGCACCAGGTTGGCCGCGACGTCGTGATGCCCGGCGCGCAAGGCCTGTTCAATCGCCTCGTCGAGCAACCCCTGTTCGCTGAACCAACGGCAGGCGTTCAGGTGCAGACGCCGTTGCTGCGGCGCCACGTTGCTCCCGGCGCGAGCACGCAACAAATCGGAGAATAAATGGTGATAGCGGAACCAGCGCCCGTGCTCGTCCAGCGGCACCAGAAACACCTGATGGGCCTGCAGGAAGCTGAGTATTTCGGTGCTGTCATGACTGTCGCGAGCGGCATTGCACAGCGCGCTGCAAAAACGCTCCAGGCACGCGGTTTCATAAAGGAAGGCTTGGACGTCGGCGGGCAGGCAGTCGATCACCTCTTCGAGCAGGTAATCGCGGATCAACCCTTCGCCGCCATTGAGTTCCTGAGTCAGCGTGTTGCTCCCCGCCTCATTGGCCGCCAGCAACCAGAAACGCAGGCCCGCGACCCAGCCTTCGCTGCGCTGCAGCAGGTTTTTCAGCGCGTCTTCGCTGAGTGAACCGCTGTGCTGATCGAGCACGGCCATCGACTCGTCGTCGGTCAGGCGCAGGTCCTGTTCGGACAGTTCGAGCAGTTGGCGAGACAGGCGCAAGCGCGCCAGATGCCAGTCCGGCCGCTGACGGCTGGTGACCATGACGATCATGCCCGCAGGCAGGTGGTTGAGCAGAAATTGCAGGCAACGGTCGAGCACCGGCCCTTGCACGAGGTGGTAGTCGTCGAGCACCAGCAGCAGCGGCTTGCTCAGCATGAGGTGCATTGCGAGCTCGTCGAGCAGGCCGTCGAGCCACTCCTCGAAGGCAAATGGCTGATGCCGCTGACGCATCTTCAAGAGGCCAAGGGCCTGGTTACCGAGCTGGGGGAAAAATTGCTGAAGGCCGGATAAGAGGCGTTCGAGGAAGCGGCCTGGATCGCTGTCACGCTGGCTCAGGCCAAGCCACAGGTTTTGCCATTGATCGGGCAGGTTTTCGCAGAATTCCACGGCCAATGAGCTTTTGCCGAACCCGGCTGGCGCGCTGACCAGCAGCAGACGCCCTGACAGGCCAGCGCTCAGGCGCTCACACAGACGCGGTCTGGGCACGTAGCCTTCAGGCAAGGGAGGACGAAAGAATCGCCCCTCCAACGCAGTGACTGCGTGATTTGCGAATCCTTGCAAACGCGACAAATCAGTCATGGCCGGCTCTTGTTGGAAGTGCTTGTTATTCGGCGTTCAGATGTCGGGAGACTAGCGGCTATGTCAGCGCTTTTGAAGATTGTTCGTCGAAAGACTGTAAGAAAACATATCCAATCAACATGGCGAATGTTGCTTGATATGTTTGGGGAGGGGAGGCATTGCGAGAATGAATCTCTGTGGGAGTCATGAATGACTTAAAAAAACACCCCGACGAATCGGGGTGTTTTCTTCTTGCGGCCATGGGGTTCAGCCATAGGGTAAAGCGGCGCAGCACAACCAGTGCTCAGTAGCTGTGATCAACGGTGCACGCTCTGCGCCCATTCGGTCACGCGATCAGCGCACGCCTTCCTGACGCAGGGCGTTAGGCGAGAAGTCGCTGGTGGTAGCAGTAAAGCCGAAGTCGTACGCGCTCTTCTCTTCGTTCTTCATGCCCAGTGCCAGGTAACGGCCAGATTGCAGGTCGTACAAGGTTTCCACGGCATACCACGGCACCTGCTTGTCGTAGTAGTTCTCGGCATGGGCTTCAGCCACGCGCCACAGTTGGCCGCGACCGTCGTAGTGATCGATCACCGCTGCCTGCCAGGTGTCTTCGTCGATGAAGAAGTCACGTTTGGCGTAAATGTGGCGCTGACCTTCCTTCAACGTTGCAGTCACGTGCCAGACGCGACGCAGCTCGTAGCGCGCCAAGTCCTGGTTGATGTGGCCCGGGCGGACGATGTCGGCGTACTTGAGCTTCGGATCATCGAGCTTGTAGCTGTCGGAGGCGATGTACATTTCCTGCTTGCCGATCAGTTTCCAGTCGTAGCGATCCGGCGCGCCGTTGTACATGTCCAGGTTATCGGAGGTCCGCAGGCCGTCAGCTGCAGTACCCGGACCGTCATATGACACCTGCGGTGCACGACGCACGCGACGTTGGCCGGCGTTGTAGACCCACGCCGAGCGAGGCTCTGCGACCTGATCGAGGGTTTCATGAACCAGCAGTACGGAACCGGCCAGACGCGCCGGGGCGGTCACTTCCTGCTTGAAGTAAAACAGGATGTTGCCCGGATTTTTCGGGTCGAAATCCTTCATCTTGTCGCGGAACACGAACTGATCGCGGAAATAAACCGGGCTGAAAGAGCCGTTGGTTTGCGGTGTGACCTGCACCACCAGGCGGGTCACGCTGCCGCCGCGATAACGGGTAATGTGGTTCCAGATCACCTCAAGGCCGCTTTGCGGAATCGGGAACGGCACTGCCGTCTCGAACCCTTCCAGACCGTTACCGCCTGAGACGAGCTTGGTCGTGGTGGCGTTTTTCTTGATGGATGCGAATACGTCGGCTGGCACTGTCGCGCCGCGATGGGACGGATAAACCGGCATCTTGAAGGTGTCCGGGTAACGCTTGAACATCGCGTATTGGCCCGGTGCGAGGTTGTTCTTGTACTGCTCCACATTCTGCGCGGTGATCGTGAACAAAGGCTTTTCATTGGCATAGGGGTTGGCGAGGAAGCCCTTGCTGTCGACGGCGCCAGCATTGGTCGCCATTGGGGTCCAGGCGGGGATGGTGCCAGCAGCGTTACCCGCCTTCTCGGCGCCCATTGGCGTCAGCGTGGTGCCCAGCTTGGCCGCTTCAGAGTCGGACACCGCAGCCATCACCCCGGTCGCCAGCAGTGACAGACCCAGTACACCGACCTGCAACAGACTCTTTGTTATTTTCATTTCCATGGTCGTTCCTTAGAAGTTCATACCGAAGCTGAGGGCCACGAAGTCGCGGTCATCCACTGTGGTGTACTTGCCATCGAAGAAGTTGGTGTAGGACAGGTTGGCGGTGTAGGTGTTCTGATATTCCGCCTCCACACCCAGGCTGACGGCCTTGCGACCCTCTTCGAAGTTGCCGCCAGGGCCTGGCGAATAACCGTCGACGTCGTGAGACCAGGCCACGCTTGGCTTGAGGTTCACACCGGCGAACACGTTGTTGTAGTCCCAGATGGCACGGGCGCGATAACCCCACGAGTCGGTGGTGGTGAAGCCATCGTTTTCGCAGTAGCGGCTGAGGTTGTTCTGCGCAGCGCCAGCCAAGGTGCCCGCGTTGAGCGTTGTGCACTGACCATTAGGCAGCGGGCCAGGGCCGTAGCTCGGGTCGCGGCCATAACGCAGTTTGGAGGTGCTTTCCAGGCCGCCCACGTGAGTCCAGCCCACTTCGCCGACCACGGTCAGACGTTCGGCACCCATCACCTGATCGAAGAAGTGCGTGAAAGTGGTCTGCGCCTGGCTGATTTCCTTGCGGCGATAGCCTTTCTGGTCAGCGCCTGGGGTGCCTTGCAGCAATGCAACGCTGGAGTTCAGCGGGGTCAGGCCGGAATACAGAATGTCAGTGGTGTTGAGTTGCACCGGCGCGTTCGGACGGTAGCTGATCTCGCCACTCCACGCGGTGCCGGTAGGCAGTGTGGTGGAGAAGCTCAGGCCGAACAGGTGAATGTCTTCAGGGTATTCGACGTAGTAGCTGGAGTTTGCCGCGACGACCACTGGCAGCAGGGTCGGCGCAAGACGCGTCCCGGTGGCCACCGGAATACCGTTACGCGCAAGGCTCCCCACCAGACCGGCCGCGCTGTAGGAACTGACAGGCGCGCCCTTGCCGCTGAAAATCGGCAAACGGCTGTGGTAGTTCATGTAATAAGCGCCGAACTCGGTGTCCAGCGGCTCGAAGTTGTAATGCATGGCCAGGCCGTACTGGCCGCTGTCGCGCGCATCACGGTCCGGGCCGCGGCGCACGATGGCGCCTTCATCCGGATTGCCGAAGTTGACGCCCTGTTGGGTCAGCGAATTGAGCACCGCGCCGCGAGCGGCAGCGGGCAAACCGGCACCCGCCAACGCGCTGTTAAGGCCGTTGCGGCTGCGCAAAACCGCCAGGTTGTTTTTGCAACCGTCGGCGATCACGTCAGGCTGCGAGAAGAACGTGCCGCAGTTGTCGACGACGGTCTGGTCCCATTCCAGCTGATAGAAACCTTCGGCCGAGAGGTTCTCGGTCAGGTTCTGCGACAGGTAGAACATGTTGACCGGAATCAGGCCTTCCTTGATTTCCGAGCCAGGACGGCGGAAAGCCGAGACGTCGATGGGGTTGATACTGTTGATGCCGCTGCCAATGAAGGTGCTTTCACCCCAGTTGACAACCTGCTTGCCCAGACGCACGGAACCCGGCTCGTCGCCAATGGAATAGTTGTGGTAGACGAAGGCGTCGAGCAGCTCGAAACCTGAGGACTTGGCGGCTTCCTTACGGCCCGAGTCGCTGATGTCCTTGAACTCGCGGCTTTCGTCCTTGAGTTCAAAGTCGTACCAGTACTTGCCGCGCAGGAATATACCGGTGTCGCCGTATTTCAGTTCCAGATCGTGAATGCCCTTGAAGATCTTCGAAAAGGTTTCCCCACTTTTGAAGTTCAGGTGGCCGTCATCGGAGGTTTGCGAAAGACCGTGTCCGCCGTTGTTCGAACCGATGAGGTTCTTGTTGGCGTTCTGGGTCGACCAACTCGCACCGATGGAGAGCGAGGAGTCGAAATTACCTTCGATTTCACCGATGTTGAAACTGACGCCGAATGCAGGACCGGCGAGCGTGGAAGCGAGGCTGACGGCCAGAGGCAGTTTCGCCCGGCGCCAGAACAGGTTTGCTGATGTCATCGACGCTACTCCATGTGCTTTTATTTTTATGGCAGTGGGTGCTTCCAGAAACGACTCAGGTGGACTGATCCGCAGTGCCTGGGTGTCAACGCGCATCGGGCAGCCCATGTAAAGCTGCTAAACGACAGGGCGTTTTTCTCCGGTTTCAACCTACTGCCGACTATAGCCAGCAGGTGCTACTGCTTGATCCCTCTAAAGTGTGATTTACAGCGTCAACGCCTCTAATCCGCAGATTTCGGCGCACCGACGGCGCGGCACAGGGAGGATGGCTGAATTTCGGAATTTGGCAAGGCAGACGCAAGCCAGACACGTTCACGACACATTGCCACGATCGGAATCGTGACAATGTGCGCGAAAAAAGAGGGCTCAGAGGGTCGAGAGGAAGGCGCTGTTAGTGTTCTGCCATTCGATGATGTCCAGGCGGATTCGCTTCTTGTCGAGCTTGCCGACGCTGGTCTTGGGAATTTCGGTAACAAGGGCGATCTGGCTCGGGATTGCCCACTTGTTGATGTGCCCCTGCTCGACGAATGGCTTGAGGTGTTCCTTGAGTGCCTTGGCATCGATGACGTGACCTTCGTGAGCGACCAGCAGCGCAAACGGCCGCTCGCCCCACTGCGGATCGGCGATCCCCACCACTGCCACTTCGCGCACGCCGGGGTGACGGCTGCACAGGTCTTCGAGCTCCAGGGACGAGACCCACTCGCCGCCGGTCTTTATCACGTCCTTGATGCGGTCACGAATGTCGATGCCGCCCATGCTGTCCAGCGTCGCCACGTCACCCGTGTGCAACCAGCCGCCAGCCCAGAGTTCGGCGCCCTTCTGCGGTTCGCGATAGTACCCCTCGGTCAGCCAGGGCGCGCGCAGCACCAGCTCACCCTGGGCTTCGCCATCGTTGGGGAGGAACTTGCCTTCGCTGTCGACGATCGCCGCTTCCACCAGCACGCCTGGCGCACCGGCCTTGATGCGGTAGGTGGTGCGTTCGTCTTCGCTGCCTGCCATCAGTTCGTCGTTCAAGTGCGCAACCGAGACCAGCGGCCCGGTTTCGGACATGCCGTACGCCGCCGTCAGTTGAATGCCCTTGGCCTTGGCGGCTTCATACAGCGAACGATTGAGGGAGCTGCCGCCGATGATGATGTTCCAGCCGGTAAAATCGACGTCCTTGGCGGCCTTGGCGTTGAGCACCATTTGCATGATGGTCGGTACGCAGTGGGAGAAATTGACCTTCTCCTTGCGCCACAGCTCCACCAGTAATTCCGGATCGTAGCGGCCTGGGTAAACCTGTTTCACGCCCAGCATGGTCGCCGCATAGGGCACGCCCCAGGCATGCACGTGGAACATCGGCGTGATCGGCATGTAGACCTTGTCGGTGCAGAGCAAGCCTTCGACACTGCCCATGATCGTCGCCACGGCCATGGTGTGCAGCACCAACTGACGATGGGTGAAGTACACCCCTTTCGGGTTGCCCGTCGTGCCGGTGGTATAGAAGGTGGTCGCCACCGAGTTCTCGTCGAAATCCTCGAACTGATAGGTCGAAGCGGCGGCGGCGAGCAGGGTTTCGTACTCGCCGACCAGGTTCGGCAAATCGGCGGTCGTATCGGGAGTGTCGGTGAGCAGCAGGGTCTTTTCGACGGTGGTCAGTTTGCTGGCGAAACAGTTGTAGAGGGGCACGAACTCGCTGTTGACCAGCACGAACTTGTCTTCGGCGTGGTTCATGGTGAACAGGATCTGGTCCGGTGACAGGCGCACGTTGATGGTGTGAATCACCGCGCCGATCATGGGAATGGCAAACATGCATTCCAGATAACGATGGCTGTCCCAATCCATGACAGCCACGGTATCGCCCGCTTTCACCCCCGCCTCGGTCAGCACGTTCGCCAGGCGGCAGATGCGCTCGTTGAGGGTCAGATAGGAGTAGCGTGATTGGTCCCGGTAGACGATTTCCCGCGTTTTTTCATAGCGACTGCCCGACATCAGCAAGCGTTTGATCAACAGAGGGTACTGGTACGCGCCATCAGCTGGCGGAATCACGCGTGTCTGCAGCATAGGAATCCCTTTTCAAGATGCATTGGCGGTGCCGAAAATATGCACTCTAGAGCCTTCACTCGCCAGTCAAATCAGCCAAAGGGATGATTCGAATGACGAGTGACCCTGCAGGCATTACGCCATTTGAAAGGGCAAAACGGCCTCAAGCCAGCTGCGCAGAGGGGTTCTCGGCTGGCGTGCGGGGGAGAAAGTCACCGGACGAAGGCTGATGGTCAGACGCTGGAGATGCAGCGAATGGGCAGACCTCTTCACGAGCACGCCTACCCCACAGCAATCACGGCGACCGTGGAATCAGTGCATCTCGGTCAGCGCCAGCTTCAGACCCAGCGCCACCAGCACGCCGCCCATCGCCCGATCAAACCAGTGCCCCATGCGCGCAAAACCTGCACGCACGCGCTCCTGACTGAACAACCGCGCCACCAGGCAAAACCACACGCCGGTAGCAACCGCGAGGTAAACGCCATAACCGGCCTGCACCAGCAACGGCGTGTGCGGGTTGATCACCACGGTGAACAGCGACAGGAAAAACAGCGTCGCTTTCGGGTTCAGGCCGTTGGTCACGAATCCTGCGGTGAAGGCGCCGCGGGCGGTGCGCTCACCTTTGGCGATGTCGATTGGCGCGTCCGAGGCACTGGCCGGTTTGGCGCGCAGGGCCTTGTAGCCGATGTACAGCAGGTACGCGGCCGCCGCCCATTTCAGCGCGTTGAACAGCACGATGGATTGCGAAACGATCAGCCCGATGCCCAACAGCGAATAGCCGACGTGCAGGAAGATCGCGCTGCCCACGCCCATGGCGGTGTAGGTGCCGGCCTTGCGACCGTGGGTCACGCTTTCGCGCACCACGACCGCGAAATCGGGACCGGGGCTGGCGACCGCCAGCAGGTGAATGAGGGCAACGGTGAAAAATTCCGTCCAGTACATCGAGGGCTCTCCAAGGCTCTTTCGCCAATGACATGCGCTGTTACGTTCGCTACCTTACCCCTCCCATCTTTCGAGCAAAAGGTACAGCTGATGTCCAGTCCAAGCAGAGCAGTTTTCCTCGATCACACCTCGTTGGATCTTGGCGATCTGGACCTCAGTCCATGGCGTGAAACCTTCGGCGAACTGGTCCTGCATGCCAGTACCACTGCCGATCAGGTCATCGAGCGGCTGCAAGGCGCTCAGGTGGCGATTTCCAACAAGGTCCTGATTGATGCCGACACGTTCGCCGCCTGTCCTGACTTGAAGCTGGTGCTGGTTACCGCCACGGGCGTCAATAATGTGGACCTTGAAGCAGCGCGTAAACACGGTGTGGTGGTCAGCAATTGCCAGGGTTACGGCACCCCTTCCGTGGCGCAGCACACCTTGATGCTGCTGCTGGCGCTGGCCACCCGCTTGCCCGATTACCAACAGGCGATTCATCAAGGCCAGTGGCAGAAATCCAGGCAGTTCTGCCTGCTGGATTTCCCCATCGTCGAACTGGAAGGCAAGACTTTGGGCCTGCTCGGTCATGGAGAACTGGGTGGCGCGGTGGCGAAGCTGGCTGAAGCCTTCGGCATGCGCGTGCTGCTGGGTCAGATCCCCGGGCGCCCCGCTCGCTCGGATCGCGTGCCCCTGCATGAGCTGCTGCCACAAGTGGACGCCCTGACCCTGCACTGCCCGCTCAACGAACACACCCGCGACATGCTCGGCGCTCACGAACTCGGCCTGATGAAACCCAAGGCCTTCATCGTCAACACCGCGCGCGGCGGGCTGATCAACGAACAGGCCCTGGCCGACGCCCTGCGCAACGGCCATCTGGCGGGTGCTGCCACCGACGTGCTGACCGTGGAACCTCCGGTCAACGGCAACCCGCTGCTGTCCGGCGACATCCCGCGCCTGATCATCACCCCGCACAGCGCCTGGGGCAGCCAGGAAGCCCGCCAGCGCATCATCGGCCAGGTCAACGACAACGCCCGCGCGTTCTACGCCGGCGCGCCGATTCGGGTGGTCGGTTAAGACCGTAGGAGCGCGCTTGCCCGCGATAGCAGTGTGTCAGGCGGCATATATGCGATGGATGTACCACCATCGCGGCCAAGCGCGCGCCTGCAGAGAGGTATGTCGACCCCGTTCACCTGTTAAACTCCGCCCTTTTTTCAGGAGCCGATGATGGACCCGCGCAGTGAAGTGTTACTCCGTCAGGCCGAGCTGTTTCAGGGCGCTTTGTTGCTGACCGGCCTGCCTGCCGATGATTTGCTCGGCACCTTGCCCAACGCGCGAGGCTGGAGCTGGCACGCGGGTGACTTCGCCGCGCTGGACGCTCGCTTCAGCGGCCGCACCCATTTCGGCACCCAAGCCCCGGCTGAGGCGTTCGAAGCTGCCGTGATCTTTCTGCCCAAGGCCAAAGACCTGACCGACTACCTGATCAACGCCCTGGCCTCTGGCCTGACCGGTCGCGAGCTGTTTCTGGTGGGTGAAAAACGCGCAGGCATCGAGGCTGCGGCTCGTCAGTTGAGCCCTTTCGGTCGCGCGCGCAAGCTCGACAGCGCGCGCCATTGCCAGCTGTGGCAAGTCACCGTAGAAAACGCCCCTCAAGCCGTTGAACTGAACAGCCTGGCCAAGCACTTCGACATCGAACTGGAAGGCGGCCCGCTGAAAGTCGTCAGCCTGCCGGGTGTGTTCAGTCACGGTCGTCTGGATCGCGGCTCGGCCCTGCTGCTCGATAACCTGGATCGCCTGCCAAGCGGCCACTTGCTCGACTTCGGTTGCGGCGCGGGCGTGCTCGGCGCTGCGGTCAAACGTCGAAACCCCGACGTGCAAGTGACGATGCTCGACGTCGACGCTTTCGCAACCGCCAGCAGCCGCCTGACCCTTGCGGCCAACGGTCTGGAAGCCGAGGTCATCACCGGTGACGGCATCGATGCAGCACCGAAACATCTGGATGTGATTCTGACCAATCCGCCCTTCCACACCGGCGTTCACACCGACTACGCAGCGACGGAAACCCTGCTACGAAAAGCACGCGAACATCTGAAAAAAGGTGGCGAACTGCGCTTGGTTGCCAATAGCTTTCTGCGCTATCAGCCGATCATCGAGCAACATCTTGGCGTATGTGCCGTCATGGCCGAAGGGAATGGATTCCGGATTTACCGCGCCAAACGTGCCTGAAATTAACGCTTGCCGAACCGGATTCTCGAAGGCAGAATCCGCTCCGTCCTAGGGGAGTAGTCTCCCACGAGCGCCACGCTCGTCCGGCATGCATCAACATACTTGGTCCTCAGACCATGGTGCGTGCGACCCAGAATCCGCATCAGACGGATCGGTGGTTTGACAAGACCTATGACACGAACATCCTGACCCGGGGCGGGGAGGTTGTACGTGTCATAGCCGTGTTGATCCCGCCCCTTAGGAAAACCCTGATGCTGGAATCCCTGTTGGTCCCTACCGCGGTCGTCGCACTGGCCGAAATCGGTGACAAGACCCAACTCCTCGCGCTTATTCTCGCCGCACGCTTTCGCAAGCCCTGGCCGATCATCGCCGGTATCGTTGCGGCAACCCTGGCCAACCACGCCGCCGCCGGTGCCGTGGGTGCCTGGTTCAGCAGTTTCTTATCCGACGCCATGCTGCACTGGATTCTCGCCGCAAGCTTCACCGCGACGGCCCTGTGGACGCTGGTCCCCGACAAAATGGACGACGACGAAGCCAACACCGCGCGCAAATTCGGCCCGTTCATGACCACGCTGATCGCCTTCTTCCTCGCTGAAATCGGCGACAAGACGCAGATTGCGACCGTCATGCTGGCGGCGCAGTATTCCTACCTGTGGCTGGTGATTCTGGGCACGACCCTGGGCATGCTGCTGGCCAACGTGCCGGTGGTGCTGGCGGGTAATTTCGCGGCGGAAAAACTGCCGCTGACGCTGATCCGTCGCCTGGCGGCCGGTGCGTTCTTCATCCTGGCGATTGTTGCGGTGTACAAGGCGATGCAGGTGAGTGGCTGGGTTTAATCCGAGCTGACACCCGCCCCTGTAGCAGCCAGGCTTGCCGGCGGTGGCGATCTCAAGTCCGCCACCGCCGGCAAGCCGGACTGAGTTGGATCAGCCCTTGGGCGCCTGCTCGTAGAGCGGCATCACCTTCGGAATCGCCGCCTGCAGCGAGGCAATCCGGTTGCTTGAGGCAGGGTGAGTGCTCATGAATTCAGGCTGCGAGGCACCGGCCTGGGCCTGCATCTTCTGCCACAGGGTAATCGCTGCATTCGGGTTATAACCGGCGCGCGCCGAGAGCTCCAGGCCGATCAGGTCCGCTTCGTTTTCATTGGCCCGACTGTTGGGCAGGGTCAGGCTGTAATTGACCACGGTATCGGCCAGCGCCAGGCTGTCTTGCCCCAGGCCCAGCAACGACCCGGCCCCCTGCTTGGCCATCTGAATGCCGTAAGCCTTGGACATGGCTTCACGACCGTGCTCGCGCAGGGCGTGGGCGATTTCGTGCCCCATTACCGCCGCCAGCTCGTCGTCACTGAGTTTGAGGGTGTCGATCAGCCCGCTATAAACAATGATCTTGCCGCCCGGCCCGCAGTTGGCGTTCAGCTCATCGCTCTTGATCAGGTTCACATCCCATTGCCATTGCGCTGCATCCGGACGCAGCTTCGGCGCCTGGGCAATCAATCGCTTGGCCACGGCCTGCACGCGCCTGGCTTCGGCGCTGTCTTTATCCAGTACGCCCTTGGCCGAAGCCTCGCTGACGGTCTGCTGGTAAGACTGGGCATACATCTGGTTGACCTGATCGGTCGACAGCATGCTGAACATGTACTGCTTGCGTTCGACACCCACCGAATCCCCACTGGTGGTGTTGACGGCCTGACATCCCGCAACCAGCAAAGCTGCGCTCAAGGCACAAAGAGCAAAGGTCTGACGCATTTTGTATCTCCATTAACACAATGGCGCCCATCCTAGGCGTTACGGGGTGACCAGCGCCAGATAGCAGCCGTTTGCCATATGAAAAGGCGGAAAATATCGCTCAGACGTAACCGCGCTGAAACACTATTCATCCCGCTTTCGGGACTGCCCCGCTGTTTTGAATCATGGGCTCCAAGCGGCATATCCAATAACGACCAAAGCCGATCAAAAGCGGCCACTTCGTCGGTTTCACCTCATAAAAACGGGGACCAGGGCGATATCTCCTTCAGACGTCATTCCGCGTCCGGAGCCCCTATGAAGTTCAAGTCGATTCAGTTCTCAGTTGCTGCACTGGCGGGCGCTATCGTGCTCAGCGTCGTAGCAGCGCTCGTGCTTTATGCGCTGTTTTCCGGCGCGCGCACCCAGGAGTTGGTGGAAAAACGGACGACCGCCCAATTCGAGCAGGCCATTCAAGAGCGCCTGACCGCCATTGCCCGCACCCAGGCCAGCGAAATCCAGCGCGAGCTGGAGGCACCGCTGCAAACGGCGGCCGGCCTGGCAACCCTGAACGCCACGCTGGGCATGAAGGACGCCAAAGGCGAACCGCTGGTGAAAGTCACCCGCGAGCATCTGCTCAACGTGCTGCACGAGACCGTGGTGCGCAACCCGAAAATTCTCGGCTCCTACATTGGCTGGGAACATAACGCACTGGATCACAACGACGCCGCCTACGCCGAAGCGCCGATTACGGGCGTCGACCCAAAAGACGGCCGCTTGATGGCCTGGTGGTACCGCAAGCCGGACGGCACCTTCAATCTGGAAAAACTCGCCAGCCTTGAAGACACCCAGATCCTCTCCACCGGCGTGCGCTCCAGCGAGTATTACCTGTGCTCGCGCGAGACCCGCAAACCCTGCGTGATCGACCCGGCGCCGTACAGCGTCGGCGGCAAGATGGTCATGCTCTCCTCCTTCATTGCTCCGATCATGCTCGACGGACAGTTCCAGGGCATCGTCGGCGCCGACCTGTCGGTGAACTTCATCCAGGACATGCTCGAAACCGCCGACAAGAAGCTCTATGACGGCGCAGGTGACCTGGCACTGATCGCCACCAACGGCCGACTCGTTGCCTACACCAAGGACCCCAGCAAGCTCGGCGAGAAAGCCACCGACATCCTCGACGCCAACGAAGTCGCCAACCTGGGCAACATCGTCAAGGGCGAAGTGCGTTACGACATCGACCAGGAACACGGCCACATCGAGCTGTACATGCCGTTCGGCATCGGCGACACCGATGCGCGCTGGACCCTGATGATTCGCGTGCCGGTCAATGCCGTGATGGCCGACCTGCAAAAACTGCAGGCTGACCTGGCGCATCAGCGTGATACCGACATTTTCGGCATGACCATGGTCGGCCTGCTGATCGCGGCGTTGGGCCTGTTGATCGTCTGGTTCGTCGGTCGTGGCATTGCCCGTCCGTTGAAACAAATGGTCGCCATGCTCGACGACATCGCCAAGGGCGAAGGCGACCTCACCCGTCGCCTGAGCACCGACCGCGCCGACGAACTGGGCTCCATTGCCTTGGGTTTCAACACCTTCCTGGGCAAGCTGCAGGTGATGATCAGCCAGGTGGTGACCTCGGTGCAGAAGGTCAGCGACTCGTCCGAACACACCGCCGACATCGCCATTCGCACCAACAAGGGCGTGCATAAGCAGATGGCGGAGATCGATCTGGTTGCCACGGCCGTGCATGAAATGACCGCCACTGCTCAGGACGTCGCACGCAACGCCACCCAGGCTGCGCAAGCCGCCAACCGCGCGGACGACGCGGCCAATCAGGGCATGCGCATCGTGCACAACACCTCCCATTCCATCAGCGAACTGGCAGTGGAAATCGGTCGTGCGGTGGGTGTGGTGCAGACCCTCGCCAAGGACAGCGAGAACATCAACGCGATCCTGACGGCCATTCGCGGGATTGCCGAGCAGACCAACCTGCTGGCGCTGAACGCGGCCATTGAAGCAGCGCGAGCGGGCGAGCAAGGCCGTGGCTTCGCTGTTGTGGCCGACGAGGTGCGCAATCTGGCGCAGAAAACCCAGCAGGCCACCGAAGAAATCCAGACCATGATCCAGGCGCTGCAAACCGGCACCCGGCAGGTGGTCCAGGTGATGGAAGACAGCCAGAACAAGACCGACGAAAGCGTGGGTCACGCCGCTGAAGCAGCACAGGCGCTGGAAAGCATTACCAAGGCGGTGTCGGTGATCAACGACATGAACACCCAGATCGCCAGCGCCGCCGAAGAGCAAAGCGCCGTGGCCGACGACATCAACCGCAACGTGATCAACATTGGTCAGGTGGCCAACGAAGTGGCGGGCGGCGCGGATGAGTCGAGTCAGGCAAGTGCGGAGTTGACCAAACTGGCAGAGCAGCAGCGGCGGTTGATCAATCAGTTCAGGGTATAGCAGGCGCCGCATCACCTAGTTGTGGGAGCCGGCTTGCTGGCGAATGCAGGGTGTCAGGCAACTCATCTACAACTGACACGCCGCATTCGCCAGCAAGCCGGCTCCCACAGGTTCCGCGTACAGTCTGAAATAGACGCCCGCATTTAAAGCGGGGTCAAACACTCCGGCGCATTGAGCTTCGGATCGTTGACCATGTTGGCCAACGGCCGCTCGCGCAACTGCATCTGCGGCGAGGCGAGCAGCGCTTGCAGGGTGATCATCGGAGTTTGAGGGTCAAGCCAGGCAGCTTGCCCTTCGACATCGAGAATCAGCGGCCTGCGCTGACTCATCGCCGCCTGCGTCACCACCGCAACGCTCAGCCAGTCATGGCCGTCCACCGGATACGCCTCCCAGATGGCCGCAAAAAACAGCGCCGAGCCCTCCCCCGGCGTCAGCCAGAACGGCCGTTTGCGCACCGTTCCGCGCCATTCATAAAAGCCGTTGGCCGGCAGCAGGCAGCGCCGCTCGCGGAATGCCTGACGAAACATCGGCTGCTCGGCCAGGGTTTCAGCCCGCGCGTGAGCGGGGGTTTTCGACATGTCGGTCAGCCACGGCGGCGTCAGCCCCCAGCGCGCCCGCGCCAGCGTCCGCCCGCCCTGCTCGTCTGGCGCTGCACGCACCATCAGCACGGAATCGGCCGGGGAAATGTTCCATTGCGCCTGCTGGTCCGCCGGAAACCCGGGCAAGGCCGCGAAAGCGGGCGTCCAACGAAACAGCGCATAACGTCCACACATGGGCTCAGGGCAACTCTTCTGTAAAGCGGTTCGAATGACGCTGTGCCAGTTTCAGCACAACAGCACGTCGGGGTAGCTGTCCGGCTCGTCGCCCGACAGCACAAAGGCGCCATTGTACTCAGTGATCAACTGCCGCGCCCGTTCCGCCTGCTCGTCTTCCACGGCCAGCCCCAACAGGCCAAACACCGGCAACTCACCGATCCCGCCGAGCAAATGACGGCCGGTAATGTGCGATTCGATGCCTTCACTGGCGAGCATCGACTGCAGCAGCTCGCCCTCCATCATGTTTTCCGGCTCGTAGATTTTGCGCATCATTCGTTCTCGCTACGCACGTCCAGGGTCCAGTCCTCGCCATCGGTGTGCAGGCGGAAGATGATGGGCCGACAGCAGACCGGGCAGTCCTCGATGTACGTCTGATCGCCGCCGGACAGGTCCAGTACCGCTTCTACCGGTTCGCCACAATAAGGGCAGTCATAATCCTGTATTTCCTGCATCACAGTCTCCGCGCCCAGTTTTGCGTATAATCGCCGACTTGTTTGCAGGCCGGGCTTTTAATTCCACAGTGCAGCCCGCCTACCATTACCCTAGCCGTTTCCAACAAGAGAGCATGATGGGCGAATTCGATGCCATCCGACCGTACGACGACACCGAAGTAAAAGCCGTACTCAACCGGCTGCTGGGTGACAAGGCGTTCCTCGCGATCCTCACGCATTTCCGTTTTCCACGTCTGGCCCGCTCCCTGGGCTGGATTCTGCAGCCTGCCATCGCGCGCAAGCTGCGTCGCCAGTTCGCCGATATCGAATCGGTGGCGGCGCTGCAGGACAAGGTTGAACATTACGTCGACCATACGATCGAGCGCGCCACCGATGGTGTGACCTACACCGGCGTCGAGCAGTTCAAGTCCGGCGTGGCCTACCTGTTTCTGGCCAACCATCGCGACATCGTGATGGACCCGGCCTTCGTCAACTACGCCGTGTACCACGCAGGCCTGCCGACGCCGCGCATCGCGATTGGCGACAACCTGCTGCAAAAGCCCTTCGTCAGCGACCTGATGCGCTTGAACAAGAGCTTCATCGTGCACCGTTCGATCACCGGCCGTCGGGAAAAGATGGCGGCTTATCAGCTGCTGTCGGCATACATCAACCACTCGATCCGCAATGACTGCGCCTCGATCTGGATCGCCCAGGCCGAAGGTCGCGCCAAGGACGGCGACGACCGCACCGAGTCGGCGATCCTCAAGATGTTCCACATGAGCCGCAAGGACGAGCCGTTCGGCGAGGTCATTCGGTCATTGAACCTGACACCCGTGTCGATCAGCTACGAATACGATCCCTGCGATCGCGCCAAGGCCCGCGAGTTGTATATCCGCGCCACCACCGGCAGCTACACCAAGGCGCCGGGCGAGGATGACGTCAGCATCGCGCTGGGGATCACCGGCTATAAAGGCCGCGTGCACGTCAACTTCGCGCCGCCGATCACCGACGTGTTCGAAGACACCAAACAGCTGGCCATCGAAATGGACAAGCAGATCCTGGGTGGTTATCGCCTGTTCCCGGTGCACTACCTGGCGTACGCGCAATGGGCCGACGCCGACCCGAGCCTGAACGTGCCGAGCGCCGCCCAGGTGTTCCCGGCCGACGAGCTTGAGCGCGCGAAAGAAGAATGGCAGCGTCGTCTGGACGGCTGCCCTGCAGAACACCAGCCTTATCTGGTGCTGCAGTACGCGACGCCGGTACGCAATCAGTACCGGGTCAAGGCGGGCTTGCCGCTGTAATCTGAAACACCTCTGACAAATGTGGGAGTGAGCTTGCTCACGAAAGCGGCGTCACACTCAACCGCTGTGTTGAATGTTGCCAGGCCTTCGTGATCAAGCTCACTCCCACAGTCATTTTTGCCTGGCCGAAGCCGGCAGCAGCCCTCAGATTTTGGTGCTCACCCACGACAACACCAGTGCAAACGCCAGACACCCGGCACCGATCCGATAGCTCTGGCGGATCATGCGCAGGGTCGGCACATCCATCAGGTGCATCGGCTCGTCGATCGGCGCCTGTTCGGTGAGGTTGTTCAGGTGCGTGGTTTCCCGCTGTTCACGACTGCGGGTGGTGTGCAGCAGCCAGATGCCGGGGCCTGCCGCCAGCAACGCGAACAGATTGATGACCATCCCGGGGGAGTGCTGGATGAGCGACATGGGGCCTCGATGGCGCCAGATCAGAGGGCGCCGCAGATTCGGTTGGATCTGCTCAATACGGTATCGCCTGTCACCTTAACGTCACCTGAACCGGTCACTGTGTAGCCCCTCGAACGTCCCCTTCAGACACGGAGCCCGTCATGCTGCATGCCCACAATCAGGATCGTCTTTACCTCATCGCCGCCAGCGACGAGCAGCAAGCCTTGATCGATGGCCTGGCCTTCAACGTTCAGGATCGCCATTGGCTGGTCTATTGCGCACTGGGCGGGCATCAGCATTTCGATCTGCCGGAAGCGGATCTGGAGACCGGCTTCAGCTTTCTGGATTTCTACCAGGCGGCGTGACGCTCCGATTTGCTGCAGCAGTGAGCGAGCGTGCGATCGCGCTCGACCCGTAAACACCTTCCTGCCAGAAGGATCGCGAGCAAGCTCGCTCCTGCAGTTCCGACACCCAAACAAAAAGCCCCGGCATCTCGCGATACCGGGGCTTTTTTGTCACACTCGAGCCGGTTACTGGCCCAGGCTCCGACCAATTGTCTGATCCTGGAACAGGCGGGTCAGCGCATCGCTGAGCACGTCGCCAATCAGCTTGGTGTTGGTCTCTTCGTTCGGCGCCATGCCGAAGCGCTGATCCAGCGAAGCAGCATAGCGACCGCTGTAGCTGCGGCCGTTGTTCTGCACGTCAGCGCGGAAAGTCGTACTGATATTGGCTTCGGTCACGTACAGACCTTCTTTTGGCGACTGGTACTTGAGGTCAGCCAAAGTGATGGTCAGCTGAGGACCGTTGCCGCCTTGAACCGGGGTGAAGCCCAGGAGGCGCACGGCCGCTTCGGCCTGAGCCTGCAGTTGCGGCACCAGTTGCTGGCCGTTGACAGTGATGGAACTGGTTTCAGGGTACAAACCGCCACGGGTGCCGAGGGTCTGCGACGGGCGGCCGTCAACCACGCGAACCACGACCTGCTGGCCATGCCCGACAGGCGCCAACTGGCTGTTCAGCTTGGGCTGCGGGTTAAGTGACTGCGGGCTGTGGGCGCATCCCACCAGCGTCAGACTGCCGACGGCAAGCAAACCGAACAAAACGCGACGCAACATGCTCATCTCTCCATGGGCCAAGGCACAAATTGTGCCGCAGTATAACGACCTCCCGAGGCCGCTCACTAGCGTAAAGATAAGACAAAGTGCCACCGTTGCGGTTCCCCGCTTCTCCCGCCGTCCATTCGCACCGGTTCGTCCAAAAGACATCAACGAGCAACACCAGCGTCACGGCGATGTCATCGGCACACGACATACTTTTCACAACCACCCCAACAAGGAGTCCTGACATGGACTTTCTCTTGTCGCTGTTCTCGCCTAAAAGCCGTTATCGCCACTACGCACGCCTGGATCAGCACGGCATCTGCCTGTCGTTCAAGCACTGCACGCGGCCGCCACAAGGCCGCGGCTGGGTGGAAATCTGCGAACCCAACCTGGGCTGGCTGCAACGTCCACTGCCAGCCAGCGCCCGTGTCACGCCGCGTGCACGTGCGATTACCGCCCGACAATTGCTCAGCATCTGACCGAACGGCGAATAAAAGTCATTTTTACTGGATCAATTCTGCGCGTTTCATCGCTATAATCTCCCCCCGATTATAAGGACGTCTCCTGATCGGGCCTCGCAGCATCGCTGATCCACGAAATCAGCACCTCCGTATCGCCCACAGAGAGCCTTCCACCCAGACATGTGCAGCCGGCGTGCAGCCCTGCCGACGCGAAAGCTCGATCCGTTCGAACCTTTCCCGCCGACCAGTGCCCACACTGTGTATGAACCTGATCTGCAGGCTCTGCCATCGTGCAGGCCTTTTTTGAGGTTCGCGTCTCCAAAAGAGCGTGAAAAAAACGGGTTTTCACAACTTCACAAGAGTGTGGCGAGCAAATGAACAGTTACGCGTTTGTAAATGCACCATTAGCGTCTGACCCAGCCCCTTTGCACAGGACTGACTGCACCGCAGTCTCCACAACCGGAGCCTGAAGCCGTTCACGACTGATTTGCATGACCGGACGTCTTGACGATAGTCGAATGGCTGTTCGGGCCGAAAAATGCGTTCATGCTGGCGACAAAAGCATCAACAAGGCCCTGGCAGTAGCGTCCGCTGAAGATGCAAAAAATTGCGAAGAATCGGACATGGAATTCCCGGCCGACCGGCTTGAGGCACTGCGCGAAAACGCGCCGCCCGCCCACGGCAACTGACCACGGGACCCATGCCGTCAATTTGGTGCTGCAGATTTTGGAGACGCGTTAATGGCGCATAACGAAGCAGTCGATGTAGTACTGGTCGGGGCCGGCATCATGAGTGCCACCCTAGCGGTACTGCTCAAGGAACTCGACCCGGCCCTCAAGATCGAGGTGGTCGAACTGATGGATTCAGGTGCCGCGGAAAGTTCCAACCCCTGGAACAACGCCGGTACCGGCCATGCAGGCCTGTGCGAGCTGAACTACACGCCGCAGGCGGCTGACGGCTCGATCGACACCAAGAAAGCTATTCACATCAACACGCAGTTCGAAGTGTCCAAGCAGTTCTGGGCCTACCTGGCCCGCAAAGGCACCTTCGGCTCTTCGCGCTCGTTCATCACGCCGGTTCCGCACCTGAGCTACGTGGAAGGCGAGAAAGGCGTGGATTTCCTGAAGAAACGCTACGAGGCGCTGCACACGCACCACGCGTTTTCCACCATGGAATACACCGAAGACAAGGCCAAGCTGGCCGAGTGGATGCCGCTGATGATGCCGGGTCGCCCTGCCGACCAGAAAATCGCCGCCACCCGCGTCATGCACGGTACCGACGTCAACTTCGGCAATTTGACCAACCAGTTGCTCAAGCACCTGACCAGCGCACCCGATGCGCAGGTCAAGTACTGCAAGCGCGTCACCGGCCTTGCCCGTAAAGGCGAAGGCTGGAGCGTGACCATCAAGGACGTCAACAGCGGCGGCACCCGCGAAATCGACGCCAAGTTCGTGTTCCTGGGCGCGGGCGGCGCGGCATTGCCGTTGCTGCAGATGTCCGGCATTGAAGAAGGCAAGGGTTTCGGCGGCTTCCCGGTGAGCGGCCAGTGGCTGCGTTGCGACAACCCTGAAGTGGTCAAGCGCCACCAAGCCAAGGTCTACAGCCAGGCTGCAGTGGGTTCGCCACCGATGTCGGTGCCGCACCTGGACACCCGCGTCGTCGACGGCAAAACCTCTCTGCTGTTCGGCCCTTACGCCGGTTTCACCACCAAATTCCTCAAACACGGTTCGCTTCTGGACCTGCCGCTGTCGATCCGCGCCGCCAACATTGCCCCGATGCTGGCTGTGGCCCGCGACAACATGGACCTGACCAAGTACCTGATCAGCGAAGTGCGGCAGTCGATGGAACAGCGTCTGGATGCCCTGCGTCGCTTCTACCCCGAAGCAAAAGCCGAAGACTGGCGCCTGGAAGTGGCCGGTCAGCGGGTGCAGATCATCAAGAAGGACCCGAAGAAAGGTGGCGTTCTGCAATTCGGTACCGAACTGGTCTCGGCCAAAGACGGCTCCCTTGCAGCGCTGCTGGGTGCTTCGCCAGGCGCGTCGGTAACCGTCTCGATCATGCTCGACCTGATCGAACGCTGCTTCCCCGACAAAGCCAGAACCGAATGGGCCGCCAAGCTCAATGAAATCTTCCCGGCTCGCGAAAAAGCCCTGGAAACCGACGCGCAGCTGTATCAGCGCGTCAGTGCCCAGAGCGACGAAAGCCTGGACCTGGTTTCCAGCAGCCCGGCGGCAAGCTTCGCTTGATTCAGGGCTTGCCCTGAATCAGTGAGACCACTGAAGGCCCCGCCCACGCAGCGGGGCTTTCAGTTTTGACGTCATGCGCCCTGCGCGACGCTCACATCACTTCATCGAGAACCTGACGCTGTAGCGGCTTAGCGACTCGGTCCCTGCGGTGACCCTCGCATCGCACTGTGCAGACGCCGTGCCGACGGATTCTCCAGTGGCGCTCTTGGCGATCTTCGGCTTGATACCGAACCAGCTGAACTCCGGTTCGTGGGCCATCCTGAACTCACAGACTTTCCCGTCCTCGCTGGCGTATCGAAAGGTCGCGGAATCGTTGCGTGGGTTGTTCAAGGTCACATCGAATCGACGCCCGCCATCTTCAGCTCTCAACACGTATTCGTCCCGTATCGCCGAGTCCCGGATCCAGCTGGCCTGGGTCATGTTCAGGTTCTGGTGCCCGTCGTTCCAGACTTCGACGACGACTTCCATGGTCTTGGGATACGCTGCGTGAACCGCAGGCAGAGTGGCGATGGCGGCAAGCGCCAGACAGCCGCCGCTGATACGTTGGATTGCTTTCATTTTTGAATTCCTTTTCGGTTGAAGCGCCGAGCTTCATGCTCCGCAGCCCATATGTCTCCTGACACGAGCTTTAGTATGAAGCGTAAGCTTTGTCGGAAAAGGGGGAAAGACGGAATCAAACGGTAGGAATTGGCGTTGCAGGTTGTAGCGTTCTGATAAACATCAGCGACGCAGACCGCAGCACTTCGCGTGCCCGGTCGTGATGACGACGGGCGCCAGAGCGGCGCCCGCTGGAAGGATCTGGCGGATCAGCCCCGCGCTTTCTCGATCAACTCGATGTAGTCCTCGGCGTTGCGTTGATCCTTGATCAGGGCGACGAAGTCATGGCCGTGTTCGTCCTTGCCATCGAGGTCGTAGCCCGCTTCCTTGAAGAAGCCCAGAAAACGTTCGAAATCGTCGATGCGCAGGCCACGGTAGGCCTTGATCAGCTTGTGCAGCGAGGGCGAAGTGGCATCGGCTGGCTCGAAGTCCAGGAACAATTTGATCTGGGCGTCGCCGATTTCATCGCCAATCACCTGCTTCTTATCTTTACGCATTGCTGACTCCAACTGACTTGCGGGACATTTTCACGGGCGGGCAGTTTACCTCCCGCCCGGTCGCGGGCTCAACGCGCGCGTACGCTGGCGGTGTGCAAGTCGGCCCAGACGTGACCGTTGGCGTAGCTGAGAAACTGGCAATAGACCTTTTCGTTGCGCAGCAGATCGACCAGCACGCGATACTGGCTGGCCGGGTAATACAGCGTCAGGGTGCGGCTGGACGCGTCGTAGGCGGGTTTTTTCAGGCTTTTGCTTTCGCCGTCGAAGTGGATCAACACCTCGGCAATCGTCGCGCCCTTGTTCATCGGCTTGCCCTTCAAACGCAGGCTCAACGGCGATGTGACAGGTATGGGCTGCTGATTGGACTGACGCTGGCTGCCGACGACGATGGAGTAATCGGTGATCTGCAGCAATTGCTGCTGCTCAGGCTCGCCCTCGCGCACGGACAGTTCGTCAGGCGGCAGGTATTGGGCGTGCATGGGTTCGGCGAGAGCGGGGAGCGGCAGGGTCAACAGCAACATCAACGCAGCTTGACTACGAAACGATAACGTCATGGGTGCCTCCCGGGAAAAGTGGGAGGCACTCTAGCATGTGAGATATCAGGCTCACATGGGCATGCAGGGTGCTGATTACATCCCTTTTACAGCGTAGATGCCTGCCGCGTTGCGCCAGTAACCCTTGTAGTCCATGCCGTAACCGAAGATGTAGCGGTCGATGCACGGCAGACCGACGAAATCGGCTTTCAGGTCAGGGCGCGCCTTGCGGTCGTGATCCTTGTCGATCAACACGGCGGTGTGCACGGCGCTGGCACCGGCGTGTTTGCAGAAGTCGATGATCGCGCCCAGGGTGTGACCTTCGTCGAGGATGTCGTCAATGATCAGCACGTCGCGGTCGATGAACGAGACTTCAGGCTTGGCCTTCCAGAACAGCTCGCCGCCGCTGGTTTCGTTGCGGTAGCGGGTGGCGTGCAGGTAGGACGCTTCCAGCGGGAAGTTCAGGTGCGTCAGCAGCTTGCCAGCGAAGATCAGACCGCCGTTCATCACGCAGAAGACAACCGGGTTGCGATCGGCCAGCACGCTGTTGATTTGCTCACCGACGCGGGCGATAGAGGCCTCGACTTCGTCGTGGGTGTACAGGCAGTCAGCCTCGCGCATGACTTGACGGATATGCTCGAGATCAGCGGACATGGTGCTCTCCAAAGGGGGCTGGGCAAGGAAAAGCGGGCAAAGGTACGCATCCGCTTTAGTCAGAGCAAGCTTTTCTGGACTAACGTTGCACTGACGTCCCATTAATGTAAGAACTGTGAACCTAACCGGTAGGACAAGTTACAGCTGAATAGATTAATCTAAGCCGTTTTTTTTGCCCGCCCGCTGGAGCCTTCCCTTTATGTCCATTCGTGAGATCCGCCATCCGCTGATCCGTCACAAGCTCGGCCTCATGCGCCGTGCCGATATCAGCACCAAGAACTTTCGTGAACTGGCTCAGGAAGTCGGCGCGCTGCTGACCTACGAAGCGACCAAGGACCTTCCGCTGGAAACCTACGACATCCAGGGCTGGGCCGGGACCGTTCAGGTCGAGAAGATCGCTGGCAAAAAGATTACCGTGGTGCCGATCCTGCGCGCCGGCATCGGCATGCTCGAAGGCGTGCTCAGCCTGATTCCGGGCGCCAAGGTCAGTGCCGTGGGCGTCGCGCGCAACGAACAAACCCTCGAAGCGCACACCTATCTGGAAAAGCTCGCCCCGGAAATCGACCAGCGTCTGGCGCTGATCATCGACCCGATGCTGGCCACCGGCGGCTCGATGGTCGCCACCATCGACCTGCTGAAAAAGGCCGGTTGCCGCGACATTCGCGCCATGGTCCTGGTCGCCGCGCCGGAAGGCATCGCCATCGTCGAGAAGGCCCACCCGGACGTGCAGCTGTACACCGCCTCCATCGACGAGCGCCTGAACGAACACGGCTACATCATTCCGGGCCTGGGCGATGCCGGTGACAAGATTTTCGGCACCAAGCAAAAGGACGCCTGATGAAACAGGATGAGTTCAACGATCCACTGTGGCGCACCGTACTCTCGGGCGCGCAAATGCTGTTCGTGGCCTTCGGCGCCCTGGTGCTGATGCCACTGATCACCGGGCTCGATCCCAACGTCGCGCTGTTCACCGCCGGTCTCGGCACGCTGTGCTTTCAACTGGTGACAGGCCGTCAGGTGCCGGTTTTCCTGGCGTCCAGCTTCGCCTTCATCACCCCGATCATCCTCGCCAAGGGCCAGTTCGGCCTGGCAGCGACCATGGGCGGCGTGATGGCGGCAGGCTTTGTCTACACCTTCCTCGGCCTTGCGGTGAAGATCAAAGGTACCGGGTTCATTGACCGTCTGCTGCCTCCGGTGGTGATTGGTCCGGTGATCATTTCCATTGGTCTTGCGATGGCACCCATTGCCGCCAACATGGCCATGGGCCGAACTGGCGATGGCGCTGCCGAGCTGATTCCCTACCACACGGCCATCGTGATTTCGATGGCGGCGCTCCTGACCACGCTGATCGTCGCGGTGTTCGGCAAAGGCATTTTCCGCTTGGTACCAATCATCTCTGGCGTGCTGGTGGGCTTTGCCCTGTCGTTCTATTTCGGCGTGGTCGATGTGGCGAAAATCGCCGCAGCCCCGTGGCTGGACATCCCGCACTTCACCGCACCTGAGTTCAACTGGCAGGCGATTTTGTTCATCGTCCCTGTGGCGCTGGCCCCGGCCATCGAGCACATCGGCGGCGTGATTGCAGTCGGCAGCGTGACCGGCCGCGACTACCTGAAAAAGCCCGGCCTGCACCGCACCCTGCTCGGCGACGGCATCGCGACCACCGTCGCCGGCGCTTTCGGTGGCCCGCCCAACACCACCTACGCCGAAGTGACCGGCGCGGTGATGCTGACCAAGAACTACAACCCGAAAATCATGACCTGGGCGGCGATCTTCGCCATCGCCCTGGCGTTCATCGGCAAGTTCGGCGCGCTGCTGCAGAGCATTCCTGTACCGGTGATGGGCGGGATTCTGTGCCTGCTGTTCGGCTCGATCGCAGCAGTGGGTATGAACACCCTGATTCGCCACAAGGTCGACCTGGCCGAAGCGCGCAATCTGGTGATCGTCTCCGTGACTCTGGTGTTCGGCATCGGCGGCGTGCTGATCGGCACCGGCAACGGCCCTGATGACTTCGGCATGAAAGGCATTGCGCTGTGCGCGGTGACGGCGATCCTGCTGAACCTGATCCTGCCGGGCAATGACAGCTGGAAGAACAAGCACCTGGATGATCAGTTGCCGTAGCTTTTGTCGGAAGTGAAAAAGGGTGCACCATTGCTGGCGCACCCTTTTTTATGAACCTATGAAAATCTCTGTGGGAGTGAGCTTGCTCACGAAGGCTGACTTTCACGCCCGACATCTGTTGCGGATGCACCGACCCTTTCGTGAGCAAGCTTGTGTCTTTAAGTGAGGTAATGTCAGAGGTGAGAGGGGTGGATGGACGCCGATGAGCAGCGGTGCCTTTTGAGCACGTGAGTGAGCCAGGGTGCCATCCACTCTTTTCACT
>Ga0213820_1000166_pt1 | contig 63718 bp, 49 predicted proteins | sample MC6MC0910MG_FD_179889 | JGI IMG/M metagenome (GOLD analysis project Ga0213820, IMG submission 179889) | Enriched soil aggregate microbial communities from Iowa State University, Ames, United States - MC6-MC0910-MG | ecosystem: Environmental > Terrestrial > Soil > Unclassified | place: USA: Iowa...
AACGTCATCATCGGCGGCGTGGTGTTCGGCATGTTCGCCGGCATCACCTACTGGTGGCCGAAGATGTTCGGCTTCCGTCTCAATGAAACCTGGGGCAAGCGCGCGTTCTGGTGCTGGTTCATCGGCTTCTATGTGGCCTTCATGCCGCTGTACATCCTGGGCTTCATGGGCATGACCCGGCGCATGCAGAGCTACCCGAACATGGAATACCAGCCGCTGCTGATCATCGCCATGTGCGGTGCCTTCATCATCGGTGCCGGCATCCTGTGCCAGGTCATCCAGATCGCCGTGTCTATCCGCGACCGCAAGAAGACCGCCGACCTGACCGGCGATCCGTGGGACGCCCGTACGCTGGAGTGGGAAACCTCTTCGCCGCCGTCGTTCTACAACTTCGGCTCGCTGCCGCGCGTCAACGAACTGGACGAGTTCTGGGAGCGCAAGCAGCGTGGTGAGGCGTGGGAACGCCCGGCCAAGTACACCGACATCCACATGCCGCGCAACACCGGCACCGGTGTGGTGATCGGCGCCTTCAGCCTGGTGTTCGGCTTTGCGATGATCTGGCACATCTGGTGGCTGGCCATCGTGGGTCTGGTCGGCATGATCGGCACCTTCATCTGGCGCACCTTCGACAAGGACGTGGATTACTACGTGCCGGCCGCGGAAGTGGAGCGGATCGAAAATGAGCACCGTCGCCACCTCGTGGCGCAGGGCCTGGTGAAATCGGAGCTGAAGGCATGAGCACCACTATCCCCAACACCATGAACCATGGGCACGCCGCGCAAGCGGCGGCCCACGGCCATGACGACCACGAGCACCACGACACCGGCGGCAATACCGTCTTCGGTTTCTGGGTGTACCTGATGAGCGACTGCCTCATCTTCGCCACCCTGTTCGCGACCTACATCGTGCTGTCCGGCGGCACCGACGGTGGCCCCGGCCCGAAGGATCTGTTCGAACTGTCCTTCGTCGCCTGGGAAACCACGCTGCTGCTGGTCTCCTCGCTGACCTTCGGCCTGGGCATGATCGCCATGCACAAGCAGAAGGTGGGCCAGATGTACGCATGGCTCGCACTGACCTGGCTGCTGGGCTTCGGCTTCATGTGCATGGAAGTGTGGGAGTTCAACCACCTGATCCATCAGGGCTACGGTCCGGACCACAGTGCGTTCCTGTCGGCGTTCTTCGCGCTGGTCGGTACCCACGGTCTGCACGTGACCGCGGGTCTGCTGTGGCTGCTGATCATGTTCATCCAGATCAAGCAGAACGGCCTGACCCAGACCAACAAGACCCGCATGGCGTGCCTGAGCCTGTTCTGGCACTTCCTGGATCTGATCTGGATCGGCGTGTTCTCCGTCGTCTATCTGAATGGAGCGCTGTAATGTCCGCACATGACAATCACGCACACGATCATGGCCACGGTGCCGCCGGCGAAAGCCACGGCAGCGTCAAGTCCTACCTGATCGGCTTCCTGCTGGCCGCGGTGCTGACCATCATCCCGTTCTGGGCGGTCATGCATGGCGACCTGCCGCGCTTCACCACCGGCGTCATCATCGTCGTTGCGGCGGTGCTGCAGATCCTGGTGCACCTGGTGTTCTTCCTGCACCTGGACCGCTCCTCGGAACAGCGCTGGAACGTCAGCGCGGCGGCCTTCACCGTCGTGGTGATCGGCATCATCGTCGCCGGTTCGCTGTGGGTCATGCACAACATGAACGTGCACATGATGCACTGACGTCTTCGCGACGTTGCCACACGCAGAAAGGCCGCCCTCGGGCGGCCTTTTTGTTGGGTGCTTCTTCCATTGGCATGGCACACATGACGACGCGGCGGGCGGTGTGGGGCGGTGGGCTGTTCCAGATACGCCCCGAGCGGCCCTTCTTTCCTGCGATGCGGCAGCGCTGCTGCCGCGCGCTACGCTGCTTTCGCCAACCGCATGAACTCCGTCGCGTCCACCGGCCGGCCCAGGTGGTACCCCTGCAGCTGATCGCAGCCCATGTCGCTCAGGTATTGGCGTTGCCCTGCGGTTTCCACGCCCTCGGCGACGATCTGCAGCTGCAGCGAACGGCCCAGCGCGATGATCGAGGAGACGATGGCGGCGTCTTCGGCGTTGTCTTCCAGATCGTGCACGAAGGCGCGGTCGATCTTCAGCTCGGTGGCCGGCATCCGCTTGAGGTAGAGCAGGCTGGAGTAACCGGTACCGAAGTCGTCGATGGAGATGTTCACGCCCATCGCGGTCAGCCCGTGCAGGATCAGCAGGCTGGCTTCCACATCGCGCATCGCGGTGGTCTCGGTGACCTCCAGGGTCAGCCGCTTCGGGTCCAGCCCGTGTTTGTCCAGCGTGCGCCGCACGGTCTCCAGCAGCGTGCTGGACCCGAACTGCAGTGGTGAGAGGTTCACCGCCATCGTCCAGTCCGGGTGGCCGGCGTCGTGCCAGTGACGCAGCTGCGCACAGGCGTGGTCGAGCACCCAGTCACCGATGGCGAGGATCAGCCCGCTGCGTTCGGCGATCGGAATGAACGCATCCGGCGACAGCAGCCCAAGCTCGGGATGCTGCCAGCGCACCAGCGCCTCGGCCCCGATCAGCGATTGTCCGTTGGCCTGGAACTTGGGCTGGTAGTGCAGCACCAGCTCGCCACGGCTGACCGCCTTGCGCAGTTCCTGCAGCAGCTTCAGCTGACGGTTGGCGCTGACGTTGAGCGACTGGGTGAAGAAGGTATAGCCGTTCCGGCCCGAATCCTTGGTGTGGTACATCGCCGCATCGGCGTGGGCCATCAGGTCGCGCTCGGTGGTGGCATCGGCCGGGTACAGGGCGATGCCCAGACTGGCGCTGACCTGCAGTTCCAGCGCATCGATCTCGAACGGTTCGGCCACGCTGGCGATGATCCGTTCGGCCACGACGGCCGCGTCTTCCGGATCTTCCACCTGGAACACGATGACGAACTCGTCCCCGCCCAGCCGTGCGAAGGTGTCCTGCGCACGCAGCAGGGCGGTGATCCGCTCACTGACCTGGATCAGCAGTTTGTCGCCGAGCTGGTGGCCGTAGGCATCGTTGATCGCCTTGAAACCATCCAGGTCGCAGAACATCACCGCGAAGCTGAACTGACGGCGTTGCGCCTTCTCGATGGCCTGTTCGATCCGGTCCTGCAGCAGCATGCGGTTGGGCAGCTGGGTCAGTGGATCATGCAGGGCGGCCTGCATCAGTTTCTCGTTGGCCTGCGCCAGCGAATCGGCGAGCAGGCCGGTGCGGGTGCGCATCTGGCGATCGAACACCGAGGCGATCAACGCGATGCCCAGCGTGGCCAGCGTGGTCACGATCACCAGCACCGCCAGCCATTTGGTGTCGATGCCCTGGCCGTAGGCCGCGCCGCATAGCGCGCCCTCGGGGAAGTTGGCCGCGGCCATGCCGGTATAGTGCATGCCGACGATGGCCAGGCCCATCACCAGCGAGGCCAGCCCGCGCAGCAGGAACGGCCGGCGCTGCTCCAGGCGCAGCCGGAAGGCGATCCACAGCGCAGCACCGGCCGCGCCGATTGCGATCAGGATCGAGGCGGCAAACCACAGCGGGTCGTAGTCGATGCCCGGCTGCATCTCCAGTGCGGCCATGCCCAGGTAGTGCATGGCCGCGATACCCAGCCCCATCAGCACCGCGCCGGCGCACAGCCGCGACCAGGGCAGTTCCGCGCGCGAGACCAGCCACAGCGCATACGCCGAGGCACTGACCGAGACCGCCAGCGAGTACAGGGTGATCGCCAGGTCGTAGCCGACCGGGATCGGCAGGTGGAAGGCGAGCATGCCGATGAAGTGCATCGACCAGATGCCCAGGCCCATCGCGCCGGCACCACCGGCCAGCCACCAGCGTGCGACCCGGCCGCGGGTGCTGGCCAGGCGACCGGCCATGTCCAGCGCGGTATACGAGGCGAGGATGGCGACCAGCAGCGAGAACACGACAAGACTCTGGCTGTAGGTGCCGGTCATGGAGAAGCCTGGAATGAATTGAAGGAGGGGCAGTGGCCCGCCGGAGTATCGGCCTCTTGGCCGGATTCTTGAGCGGGCGCGCTCGGCGTCTCGGTTGCTGCGACGCGGCTCGGCTATCCTGCCCCATCGATTCTGAAGCGGAAGTTGACATGGCCAAGCGACTCACGGCTTACGTCTGCAGTGAATGTGGCGCCGAATACAGCAAGTGGCAGGGCCAGTGCACCGAGTGCGGGGTGTGGAACACGCTCAGCGAAATCACGCTGGAAAGCGCCACGCCCGCCAAGTCCTCGCCGGCGTCGCGCCGTTCCGGCTGGGCCGGCAAGGTCGATGCGCCGAAGATCATGGCGCTCAAGGACGTACAGCAGACCGAGCACCTGCGGGTGAGCACGGGCATCGGCGAGTTCGATCGCGTGCTCGGCGGTGGCCTGGTCGAAGGTGCGGTGGTGCTGGTCGGTGGTGATCCGGGCATCGGCAAGTCCACCCTGCTGCTGCAGGCGGTGGCGAAGATGGCCGCGTCGCTGCCGGTGCTGTACATCACCGGTGAGGAGTCGCTGTCGCAGGTCGCCGGCCGCGCGGTGCGCCTGGATCTTCCGCTGGACAACGTCAACGCGCTGGCTGAAACCCAGGTCGAGGCGATCCTGCAGCACGCCAGCGTGGCCAAGCCGCGGCTGATCGTGGCCGACTCCGTGCAGACGCTGTGGACCGAATCGCTGACCGCCGCGCCCGGCTCGGTCAGCCAGGTGCGCGAGAGCGCCGCACGGCTGGTGCGCTTTGCCAAGGAAACCGGTACTGCCGTGTTCCTGGTGGGTCACGTCACCAAGGAAGGCGGCATCGCCGGCCCGCGTGTGCTCGAGCATATGGTCGATGCGGTGCTGTATTTCGAAGGCGAGAGCGGCAGTCGTTTCCGCCTGCTGCGTGCGTTCAAGAACCGCTTCGGCGCGGTCAACGAGCTGGGCGTGTTCGCCATGGGCGAGAAGGGCCTGAAAGAAGTCTCCAATCCTTCGGCGATCTTCCTCTCCGGCGGCAGCACCCAGCAGCCGGGCAGCTGCGTGATGGTCACCCGCGAGGGTACCCGTCCGCTGCTGGTGGAAGTGCAGGCACTGGTGGACGCCTCACCGCTGTCCAACCCGCGCCGCGTGGCGGTGGGTCTGGAGCAGAACCGCCTGGCGATGCTGCTGGCGGTGCTGCACCGTCATGGCGGCGTGCTGGTGGGCGACCAAGACGTGTTCGTCAATGTGGTCGGTGGCATCCGCGTGCAGGAAACCGCCGCCGATCTGCCGGTCCTGCTGGCGGTGCTGTCCTCGCTGCAGGACCGGCCGCTGGCCGAGAAGACGATCGCCTTCGGCGAGGTGGGCCTGTCCGGGGAGATCCGCCCGGTGCCCAACGGTGAGGACCGCCTGCGCGAAGCGGCCACGCATGGCTTCAAGCGCGCCATCGTGCCCAAGGCGAACGCGCCGAAGACCGGCAGCGTGAAGGGGATGGAAGTGATCGCGGTGGAGCGGCTGTCCGAGGCGATCGACGCGCTGTAAGCGGGGCCGGGCCGGCGTGGGTTGCCACGGGAAAGTGAGTCAGCGCTCAGCCGGCCTGTGCTAGTTTTCCCTGCTCGACGAAGGCGCCCTCCGGCGCTTTTCCGTGGCTAGGAGTAACCGATTACATGCAGGACCCGATGTTCAGCGCCCCCGCCGCCGAAATCCGCCGCGCCGGGGTCGATCTCAATGGATTGATGACGGTGCTGGGCAAGCACCTGTATTCCACCCCGATGGTGGCGCTGCGCGAACTGGTGCAGAACGCGCACGATTCGATCATCCGTCGCCGTATCGAGCAGCCCGGCATCCCGGGTCTGTCGCGCATCGACGTGCAGATCGATGCCGCCGCCGGCGTGCTGCGCATCACCGATACCGGTGCTGGCCTGACCCGGCAGGAAATCCACGATTACCTGGCCACGGTTGGTGTGGGTTACACCCGAGGGCTGCGCCAGGATGGGGAGGACAATGACGGCCTGATCGGCATGTTCGGCCTGGGGTTCCTGTCGGCCTTCGTGCTGGCACGGCGCGTCAGCGTGCGCACCACCTCCTACCAGACACCAGAGCTGGGCCACCTGTACGTGTCCAGCAACGCCGAGCAGTACACCGTCAGCGACGTGCCGGCGCGCGCGATCGGCACCGAGGTCGAGCTGGAGCTGCATCCGGACTTCCTGTCGCTGGCCAACGAAGCGCGCCTGCACGAGGTGCTGGGCCGCTACTGCGCGTTGCTGTCCGAGCCGATCTTCATCGGTGCGGCGGCCGCCGCGATCAATCCCGAACCGCCGCCGTGGCGCGGGCAGGGTGACGTCGCGCTGCATCCGGTGCAGGCGCGCCGCCAGGCGCTGCAGTTCGCTGCCCGTTTCGAACACGATTTCGAGCCCATCGTGACGATGCCGCTGCAGTCCGATGGCAGCAGCGACGCCGTCGGCATGCTCTGGGTGCAGGACGGCGCCACCTATGGCACCAGCGACAACCGTAACCTGTCGGTGTTCGTGCGCGGGATGCTGCTGGACGACGACGCACGCGACCTGCTGCCGCCGTGGGCCGGCTTCATCGGCGGGGTGATCGAATCGTCGAAGCTGACTCCAACCGCCAGCCGCGAGGACCTGCAGCGCGATGACCACTATCGCGCCGTGCAGCACGCTCTGCTGGAAGCGCTGATCGATGGCCTGGCCGACGTCGCACGACAGCAGCCCGAAGCCTGGCGCCGCGTGCTCAGCCGCCACAATGAAGCCCTGCTGGGCGCGGCGCTGTGCGATGAGCGCCTGTTCGACCTGCTGCTGGAACACGTGCGCGTGCCGACCTCGCAGGGTGACCTGCCGGCCAGCGCGTTGCCGGCGCGCGGTGCGGTGCATGTGATCCTCGACAACGGTGGTGGCTTCGAGGAAATGCTGTTCCGCGCGATGGGCGTGCCGGTCGCGCATGGGCATCGCTATGCCGTAGTGCCGTTCCTGCGGCGCTGGGCCCAGGCCAAGGGCCTGCGCCTGGTCGAACTGGGCACCGAACAGGGCAATCGCGCACTGTTCCGTACCGACGACAGCCTCGACGATGCGCAGCTGGGTTGGCTGCGCGAGCACCTGGGCGATGGCGAGCAGCTGCTGCCGGCGCGGTTCAGCCCCGAGGCACTCCCGGTGGTGGTGGTGCCCGACCGCGAAGCCGAACTGAAGCAGCGCCTGGAAGACGACGAGAACGACAAGCGCGTATCGATGGCCGCATTGCGACTGGCCCGCCAGTTCACCGCGCGCATCGAGGCACGTGCGCCGTCGCGGCTGTACCTCAACCTGGACAATCCAGCGGTGCAGGCGTTGCTGCAGGCCCAGCGCGAGGGCCACCCGCAGGCCGGGGCGGCCGCGCGCCTGCTGCGCTCGCTGAAGATCATCGTGTCCGCGCAGGGCCGGCCGTTGCAGCGGAGCACCGCGACGCCGGGCCCCGATCTCAATGGTGCATTTACCGATATTGCCGGTGCCCTGCAGCAGATGCTGCGCTGAGTACCGCCCCCTCTCTCATCAAGCCTTCGCTAGACAGGAGCCTCAACCCCCATGGATATCTGGAACTGGATCGAAAAACTGCAGGATGACCTGCGCCAGGCAGGCCAGGCACAGAACGCCCACCTGCTGACCCGCCTTGCCGATGACGTCAGTGAACTGCAGGTCGACCGCGTCGATGCACTGCTGCCCGAAGCGCGCGCGCTGGGCAAGGCATTGGACAACCCCTGGGTCGACGTCTATGTCGGCCACTGGGCCCTGCGCAACCGCGTCGGCAACCGCATGGAAGGCGAAAGCGCGCTGGGCGAGTCGGTGGCGCTGTTCGAGCGCGCGCACCGCGCCGATACCCTGGACTGCCCGCAGTCGATCTGCGTCACCCAGGATCTTGCCGCCTGCTACGGCAACATCGATGGTCCGGGCTGGGTGCCCGAACGCATCGAGGTCTGCGACGAGACGCTGGGCCGCATCGACCCGAGCTGGGCCTGCTTCCAGTGCCTGAGCTGCGAGAAGGCCGACGCGCTGCTGGACGACGGCCGCGGCCAGGACGCGCTGGATTACCTGCAGGTGCAGGCGGCGGCGATCCAGGCACGCGGCAAGGAAGTGTTCGACAGCTTCCCTGAAATGCAGATCAAGATCCTGCTGGCCAGCGGCCGTGCGCAGGAAGCGCTGGTGCTGATCGAGAAGCGCGAAGCCGAAGTGGCCGCTGCGGGCGACTACGAGCCTGCCAACTGCACGGTGCCGCGCCGGCTGTCCAAGGCCTGGGCACTGGCCCAGCTGGGCCGCGATGAAGAGGCGCTGCAGCAGCTGGTGCCATGGAGCGAGCTGACGCCGAATCACTGGCGGCTGTGGGCCAATGCCGCTTCGACGCTGTGCAGCCGTGATGGCGCACGCAATACATGGGATCTGGGGACGCGCTTCAACACGATCATCGAGCACTTCGCCGCTGTCGGCGCGCATCGCCTGGTGATCGAGATCGCCGCGTTGAGCCTTGAATTGGCCCTGCAGCGTGGTGCGCGCTGGGTGGCGCAGCGCCAGCTGGGTCTGGCCCGTACCCACCTGGCGCAGCTGCGGCAGGATCGTGGCGCTGCCGCGCTGGTGGGTGGATTGGCGGCACGGATCGAAGCGCTGCCGGAGATGGCACTGTTGCCGGTGCCGGCCGATGAACTGCTGGCGTGGCTGCAGGCCCAGGGCGAACAGCACCAGTCGCGCGATCCCGAGCGTGAAGCGCAGTGGCTGCTGCAGGCGCACGCCGAGCGGCCGGACGACGGCGCGCTGGCCGACGTTGCCGCCTCGGCGCTGCATGCCTGTGGCGCGAAGACCGAGGCGCAGGCGCTGCTGTGGGACTTCGTGCGCGGCCACGCGCAGGAAGATGGCGCAGCGGCCTACACGCTGATGCGGTGGCTGGCCGAGCAGGGCGATGACGATGGCCTGCGCCGGCTGGCCGCGACCTACCGCGACAGCGTGCCGGTGTTCGCGCACTGGTGCGAGGTGCAGCGTGCCCGGCGCGCGTCCGACTGGCCGGCGCTGGAACAGGCCGCGCAGGCGTTGCTGGCCCTGTCGCCAGGCTCGAACGGCGCACGCGGGACGCTTGCCCGCATGTACATGGAGACCGGCCGCTTCAGCGACGCGCAGGCCTGCTACGCGCAGCTGGTGGAGACGCTGGATGAGCCCAACGCCGCGCACTGGGACCACATGAGTGCGGCCAGCGCGGCGCGCGATTGGGAGGCGGTGCGCCGCTCGGCGGCGGCGATCGGCATGGAACTGTCCAGCCAGCAGGGCGTGGTCGAAGAGTCCTGGGGCTGGGTGATCATCCGCAGCGAAGAAGGCGGCGAGCCGATGGAGTACTACGGCCGCCGCACCGGACCGGTGACCGCGCGCATCGTCGAGAACGCACCGGCCAACCGCGCGCAGCAGGTGGGGGACTGGGTGGTGTTCGACGCCGGGCTGGTGCATCCCGCCCCAGAGGACGAAGCGGAGCGCGAGCACTTCATTCCGACCTATGCGCAGGTGCACGTGCTGGAGCGGGGCGGTTTCGCACGGAGCTGGCTGGTCGACGGCGCGCACCCGGGCGAGGAGGCGTGGAACGCTCTGGTAGCAGCGGCAGAGGCACAGGGCTGGAAGGTGTGGGCGCACAGCCGGCCGGACTACACCGTGACCGATCCGGACGCGGAAGGCGGGACGCTTCCGGGCCTGCTGTTCACTGTCGCCCAGCCGCAGGACCACGCGCCGCTGGCACTGCATCGCTTTCTGCAGCAGGTGACGGCGGATTGGGCACACCCGCACTGCTGGCTGCGCCTGGCTGAGGCCTGCGACCAGGACCGCCAGCCGCATCTGGACGCGATCGAACGGTACGGGTTGTGATCAGCCGATAGCGGGTTGGTGCCCGCCAGCGGCCTGCCGGCCAACAGTCGGCAGCTCCCTGCGAGGTTCGGGCAGGTGCCGACCGTTGGTCGGCACGCCTCTATCGCGTGCGCCCGAACACCAGTTCGATCACGAACTGGCTGCCGAAGAAGGCCAGCAGCAGCAGGCCCATCGCCGTCAGGGTCCAGTGCACCGCCTTCGCGCCCCGCCAGCCATAGCGGCGGCGGCCGTTCAGCAGGGTGCCGAACACGATCCACGACAGGATGCTGAGCACCGTCTTGTGCACCAGTTTCTGGGCCAGCAGGTCATCGACGAACAAAACGCCGGTGACCAGGGTCAGGGTGAGCAGCGCAAAGCCCACGGTGATCACCCGGAACAGCAGCGCTTCCAGGTCCGCCAGCGGGGGCAGGGCCCGCAGCCACGGGCGGAAGTCACGGCGGCGCAGGGCGCGTTCCTGCAGCCACAGCATGATCGCCAGCAGCGCGGCCACGCTCAGGGTGGCGTAGGCCAGCAGGGCCATCCAGGCATGGGTGGCCAGCTGCCAGCCCAGCGGGCGGCTCGGTTCATGGCCGTAGGCGTGATAGATGCACAGCACCACCGCCGCCATCGGGAACACCAGCACGCCCAGCGCGGCCATGCGCCCGCGCGCGGCGACCAGCGAGGTCAGCCAGGCCATGCCCAGCCCGACCAGCGACAGGGCCGCGAAGAAGTGCATGTCCGGGCCACCACTGGTGCGCATCGCCACCAGCACGTGGTAACCGCCATGCAGCAGCATCGCCGGCAGCGCCGGCCACAGCCAGGCCGGTGAGCTCACCGCATCATCGCGGACGACCGCGCGCACCAGCAGGCCGGTGGCGGTCAGGTACAGCAGGGTCGCGATGAGAACGATTGTCATCGTGTCAGTTTCGCATACCCCTGCGGCACTGGCGATGCCCACGGTGACGCAGGCAGGGCCATCCGGGAGCCGGGGCGGAACCGTTATACTGGCGGTCTCATTGTCTTTTGTTCTGAACAGGTCGCTTCCATGTTCGAGTCCCTGACCCAGCGCCTCTCCGGCACCATCGAACGGCTGCGCGGCCGCGGTCGCCTGACCGAGGAAAACATCCGCGAGGCCACCCGCGAAGTCCGCATCGCGCTGCTCGAAGCCGATGTCGCGCTGCCCGTGGTGCAGGCGCTGGTCGAGCGCATCAAGGTGCGCGCGGTCGGCCAGGAAGTGCTCAAGTCGCTGACCCCGGGCCAGGCGCTGATCAAGATCGTGCGCGACGAGCTGACCGCGGTCATGGGCTCGGCCGCCTCCGACCTGAACCTCAACGTGCCGGCGCCGGCGATCATCCTGATGGCCGGCCTGCAGGGTGCGGGCAAGACCACCACGGTGGGCAAGCTGGCCAAGCACCTCAAGGAAAAGCGCAAGAAGAAGGTGATGGTGGTCTCGGCCGACGTCTACCGTCCGGCCGCGATCGAACAGCTCAAGACCCTGGCCGACCAGGTCGGCGTGCTGTTCTTCCCGTCCACCGCCGAGCAGAAGCCCGAAGCCATCGTCCGCGCCGCGATCGATGATGCGCGCAAGTCGTTCGTGGATGTGCTGATCGTCGATACCGCCGGCCGCCTGGCGATCGACGAAGCGATGATGGCCGAGATCAAGGCGCTGCACGCCGCGGTCAACCCGGCTGAAACGCTGTTCGTGGTCGATGCGATGACCGGCCAGGACGCGGCCAATACCGCCAAGGCCTTCGGCGATGCGCTGCCGCTGACCGGCGTGGTGCTGACCAAGACCGACGGTGACGCCCGCGGCGGTGCCGCGCTGAGCGTGCGCTACATCACCGGCAAGCCGATCAAGTTCGTCGGTGTCAGCGAAAAGCCGGACGGCCTGGATGTGTTTCATCCGGACCGTATCGCCAGCCGCATCCTGGACATGGGCGACGTGCTGTCGCTGGTGGAACAGGTCGAGCAGCAGGTCGACAAGGACAAGGCGCAGAAGCTGGCCGAGAAGGTCGCCAAGGGCAAGAAGTTCGATCTGAACGACATGCGCGACCAGCTCGAGCAGATGCAGAACATGGGCGGCATCGGCGGCCTGATGGACAAGCTGCCGGGCCTGGGCCAGATCCCCGAGCACCTCAAGGCGCAGGTCAGCCAGGGCAAGGAAGTACCGCGGATGATCGCGATCATCAACTCGATGACCAAGAAAGAGCGCCGCAACCCGGGCCTGCTCAACGGCTCGCGCCGCGCCCGTATCGCGCGCGGTTCCGGGCTGACCCCGGCCGACGTCAACAAGCTCATGAAGCAGTTCCAGCAGATGGAAAAGATGATGAGCAAGATGGCCGGCGGCGGCATGAAGGGCATGATGCGCAGCATGAAGGGGATGATGGGCGCCATGGGCGGCCGCGGCGGCATGCCGTTCCGCTGAGTCCTGCGCGCGTGCATTCCGGGCAGGGGCGGTGCGGCGTATGCTGGCACCGTCTCCTTCCACAGGTGCGCCGCGCGTGAATGGTTCTCCGCTTCTCGAACGCGCCGACAGCTTCTGTCGGCGTTTTGCATTGCAGGCCCCGATCCTGCTCGCGCCGATGGCCGGCGCCTGCCCCGTGCCACTGTCAGCCGCGCTGGCCAACGCCGGCAGCATGGGCGCGATGGGCGCGGTGCTCTCCCAGCCGCAGGACATCGTGGCGTGGATGACTGACTTCCGTGCGCAGTCCACCGGGCCGGCGCAGGTCAATGTCTGGATTCCGGATCCGCTGCCCCGGCGCGATGCCGATGCGGAAGCCGCGACACGTCGCTTCCTGGCCCAGTGGGGGCCTGAGGTAGCGGCCAGCGCGGCCGATGCAGGACCGGCCGATTTCGATGCACAGTTCGAGGCCCTGATCGAGGCGCGCCCGGCGGTGGCCTCGACCATCATGGGCGTGTTCTCCGCGGCACAGGTGCAGCGCCTGAAAGACGTGGGCATCGCCTGGATCGCGTGTGCGACCACCTTGGCCGAAGCGCGTGCCGCACAGGCCGCCGGCGCCGACGCGGTGGTCGCGCAGGGTTTCGAGGCCGGCGGGCATCGTGGCGCGTTCGATCCGGATGCGGCCGAGCGCCAGCTGGTCGGGTTGTTCGCGCTGCTGCCGCGGCTGGCCGATCATCTGGATATTCCGGTGATCGCGGCCGGTGGCATCGCCGATGGGCGCGGCATCGCCGCGGCGCTGACGCTGGGCGCGAGTGCAGTGCAGGTGGGTACCGCGTTCCTGCGTACCCCGGAGTGCCACTTGAATCCGGCGTGGTCCCAGGCATTGGCCGAGGCTGAGCCCGAAGACACCTGGCCGACGCGCGCTTTCAGCGGTCGCCTCGGCCGTGGCCTGGCCACCGCCTATGTGCGCGCCGCGGCGTCTGCTGATGCACCACCGCCGCGGCCGTATCCGGTGCAGCGCGGGGTGACCGCGCCGATGCGCGCGCAGGCCGGCCGGGACAACACTCTTGATGCAATGCAGGCCTGGGCGGGGCAGTCCGCGTGGATGGCACCGGCACGCCCCGCGGCCGACGTGCTGCAGCAGATGTGGTCCGATGCGAAGGCGTTGCTGGGATGACGCTGTACTGCAATGGCTGGCCGGCCACGGTCGATGATCTTGCCGGGGCGCTGACCAACTACGGCCATTTCACCTCGTTGCAGGTGCGCGGCGGTGCGGTGCAGGGCCTGGACCTGCACCTTCAGCGCTTGCAGGAGGGCACGGCCGAGCTGTTCGGCACCGCGCTGGATCCACTGCAGGTGCGGGCCTGGATGCACGACGCGCTGCAGGCCGAAGGTGTGGCCGATGCGTCGCTGCGGGTGACCGTGTTTTCGCGCCAATTCGATTTCCGCCGGCCGCTGCAGCCCGTCGGGGTCGACGTACTTGTCGCCGTCGCGGCCCCGGTCGAGTTACCGGCGATAGCGCGACGGCTGCGCACGGTGCGTTACCAGCGCGAGTTGCCGCACGTGAAGCACGTCGGCACGTTCGCGCTGTTCCAGCATCGCCGCGAGGCGTTGCAGACTGGCGTGGACGACACGCTGTTCGTCGGTGACGATGGGCATATCAGTGAAGGCACGACCTGGAACATCGCCTTCGCCTCGGGCAGCACGTTGATCTGGCCGCAGGCGCCCGCGCTGCGCGGTACCCATGAGCGTCTGCTGCAGGCGGGGTGGGGTGACGATCAGCAGATGCGCCCGGTCGCGCTGGCGGAGGTGGAAGGATTCGACGCCGCCATCGCCTGCAACGCCGCCGGGATCTGGCCGATCGCAGTGATCGATGGGGTCGAACTGGGGAACGCGGAAGCGCTGTGCGCCAAGGCCCGGCAGGTGCTGGCCGAGGCCCCTTGGCAGCCACTCCTGGCCTGAACCGATTGGTGTGCAACCCCTGTTCAGCTTTCCCGCCCTTCACAGGCTTGGAATGAACGGAGGCCGCCGCTATAATCGCCGGCTTACCGCGCCATCCTGGCGACTGGGCAATTGAGGAAACAACACCATGGTCAAGATTCGACTGACCCGCGGCGGCGCCAAGAAGCGTCCGTTCTACCACATCATCGTGACCGACTCGCGCAGCGCCCGTGATGGCCGCAACATCGAGCGCGTCGGTTACTACAACCCGGTTGCCCAGGGTGCCGAGTCCCGCATCGTGCTGGACCTGCCGCTGGTCGACAAGTGGGTCGCCAACGGCGCCCAGATGACCGACAAGGTCCGCAACCTGTACAAGGAAGCGACCAAGGCCCAGGCCTCCGCGGCCTGATCCTGAAGGGCCGCGCCTGCCGCGGCCCATCGGTCTATACAGATGAAAGATACCGAGCGCCGCATCCTGCTGGGCAGGATTGTCGGCGCTTTTGGTGTGCGAGGCGAGATCAAGCTCGAGTCCTGGACCGAGCCGCGTACCGCCATTTTCCACTATCAGCCCTGGATCCTGCGGACCCCCGCCGGCCAGGAGAGCACGCTCACCGGTGCACGCGGACGTCAGTCCGGCAAGCATCTGGTCGCCGTGTTTCCCGACATCACCGACCGCGATGTGGTCGAGGCGATGTACGGGACCGAAGTCTATGTCGCGCGCAGCGCGCTGCCGCCCCCGAAGCCCGATGAGTATTACTGGGTCGATCTGGAGGGCTTGCAGGTGCGTACCGTCGATGGTGTCGAACTGGGGCGGGCATCCCACCTGTTCTCGACCGGTTCCAACGACGTGCTCGTGGTGCAGGGCGATCGTGAGCGGATGATTCCGTTCGTGCAGCCCGACTTCGTCGTCTCGGTGGATTTCGAGGCCAACCTGATCGTGGTCGACTGGGATCCGGAGTTCTAAGCCGGATGCGTATCGACGTCGTCACGTTGTTCCCCGAGTTCATGGCGCAGTCGGCCGCGCTGGGCGTGGTCGGCCGTGCTGCCGAGCGCGGTCTGCTGGACCTGCACGGCTGGAATCCGCGTGACTACGCCGAAGGCAACTACCGCCGGGTGGACGACCGTCCGTTCGGGGGTGGCCCGGGCATGGTCATGCTGATCGAACCGTTGCGGGCCTGTCTGGCGGCCGCCAAAGCCGCCGATCCGGCGCCCGCACCGGTGATCTACCTCAGCCCGCAGGGCACGCCGCTGACCCAGGCCAAGGTCCGGGAGCTGGCGGCGCTGCCGCGCATGATCCTGCTCTGCGGCCGCTATGAGGGCATCGACGAGCGCTTCCTCGAGGCCGAGGTCACCGAGGAGATCTCCCTCGGCGATTACGTCCTGTCCGGCGGTGAGCTGGGCGCGGCGGTGATCGTGGATGCGGTGACCCGCCTGCAGGAGGGCGCTCTCGGCGATGCCGACTCGGCCGCCCAGGACAGTTTCGAAGGCCCGCAGGGGCTGCTGGACTGCCCGCATTACAGCCATCCGGCCCAGCATGAATGGGGCACTGTCCCGGACGTGCTGCGCTCGGGCAACCATGCCGCCATCGCCCGTTGGCGCCGGCAGCAGTCGCTGCTGCGCACCGCGCTGCGGCGGCCGGACCTGCTCGATGAAAGCCAGTTGTCCAAGGCCGACCGCGTCCTGCTGGAGCAGGCCCGGCAGGCCGTTGCCAAGGATCCGACCCCCTAGCGCGGGGGCGGGATCTTGTTTACAATTCGGGATTGCCATCGGCCTTTTGGGGCCCGTTGGTAGGAATCCCTACAAAAAACGTGCAGCACAGTCCGGTGACTGCATGAGCCCACGTTGTCGAACGACACGACCACCCGAACACTATCGGTGCCCCCATGAGCAAGCTGAACAAATCCATCCTCTCGGACTTCGAATCCGCCCAGATCACCCGCGAGCTGCCGAAGTTCAGCCAGGGTGACACCGTCGTCGTCAACGTGAAGGTGAAGGAAGGCAACCGTGAGCGCGTGCAGGCTTACGAAGGCGTCGTCATCGGCACCAAGAACGCCGGCCTGAACTCCGCGTTCACCGTCCGCAAGATCTCGCACGGCTACGGCGTCGAGCGCGTCTTCCAGACCCACAGCGCCATCATCGACTCGGTCGAAGTGAAGCGTCGTGGCAAGGTCCGCGCCGGCAAGCTGTACTACCTGCGTGGCCTGGAAGGCAAGGCTGCCCGCATCAAGGAAGATCTGGCTGCTGCTGCGCAGGCCAAGGCCGCGCGCCTGGCTGCCAAGGCTGCCCAGTAATTCCCGGCCGACAACTCCGGTTGTCGCCTCAAACGGCCACCTTCGGGTGGCCGTTTGCGTTTGTGGCCTCGTGATGGAGAAGCACATGGACCGTTATCCCGCTGATGTTCGTCACGCGCTGCAGGCCATGGCCGACGCCAACGTGCCTGCCGGCATGCGCGCACCGCCGATGCATCGGCTGCTGTGGCGCCTGGGGCTGCGCGTGCCGCCCCCGCTGCCGCCAGCTTCGGTGCCAACCTGTTCGTGATGGGCGGGTTGTTCGGGGTGCTGTGGGGCGTGTTGTGGCGCGCCTTGATGGGGCTGGTTCTTGACCTTGGCTCGCTCACGCTGGGCATCACCATCGGCAGTGCGGTCATGGCCGGGCTGTTGTTCGGCGTGATGATGGCGCTGCTGATGCGCTACCAGCGCCGGCGCTACAAACTGCCCGCCTGGAAAACCCTGATGCAGGGGCGCCCGGCTTAATCCGGCTTGGCGCTGCCCGCAGTGGCAGGCTGCAGCGGCGTGGTCGGGTTCGGGTCCGCCACCGGCGACGGCGGCGAGGCCGGGACCTCGGCCGGCGCGGCCAGTTCCTCGCGGTGGCTGGGCAGCATGCGCGCCTTGCGCCAGCCACCCCAGCGGTAATATGCCAGCGACATCAGCATCGCGCAGAACGAACTGACCGGGAAGCTCCACCACACCGCGTCGGCGCCCCAGCGGTCCTGCAGCAGTTCGGCGAACGGCACGCGGATGCCCCACAGCGAGGCGGCCAGGATCAGCAGCGGCGGAATCACCGCGCCGGTCGAGCGCACCACGCCGGAGATCACGAAGTTCACGCCGAAGAACAGGAACGACCACACCGCGATGTGGTTGAGGTGGCGCGCCACTTCCAGCGCCTGGCTGCCCTCGGGCAGGAACAGGGCGAGCGTGTAGCGGTCGAGCAGGATCAGCGGCAGGATCAGCACGCCGGTCAGCAGGAAGTTGTAGAGCACGCCGCTGCGTGCGGTGCCACGCACGCGGTCCCAGCGCTGCGCGCCGACATTCTGCGCGGCCATGGTCGAGCAGGCCGCACCAATCGCCATCGCCGGCATCTGCACATAGGTCCACAGCTGCAGCGAGGCGCCATAGGCGGCGGCGGTGTCGGTGCCGTAGCTGTTGACCATCGTCATCATCAGGATCATCGACAGCGAGATCAGCACCATCTGCAGCCCCATCGGCACGCCCTTGACCACGAGCGCGCGCAGGATCTCGCCATCGATCTTGAACAGCGCCATGTCCTTGCGCCCCAGCCACAGCACATGGCGCTTGTTGCGCATGTACCAGAGCAGGCCGAGCAGCGAGAGGGTCTGTGCGATCAACGTGGCCCAGGCCGCGCCGGCGATGCCCAGCTGCGGGAACGGGCCGATGCCGAAGATCAGCAGCGGGTTGAAGCCGATGTCCAGCACCACCGAGAGCAGCAGGAAGCGGAACGGCGTGCGGGAATCACCGACGCCGCGCAGTGCCGAACTCAGGAACGCGAAGGCGTACAGCGTCGGCATCGCCAGGAAGATGATGCGCAGGTACGCCTCGGCCAGCGGCAGGGATTCGGCCGGTGTGCCCATCGCGGCCAGCAGCGGATGCGACAGCCACCAGCCGGCAACCGCGATCACTACCGACAGGCCGATGAAGAACGTCGCGCTGGTACCCATGACGCGCCGCGCCTGCGGCAGGTCGCGTGCGCCCATCGACTGGCCGATCAGGATCGAGGCCGCCATGCCGATGCCGAACACCGAGCCGATCAGGAAGAACATGATGTTGTTGGCGTTCGCGGTGGCGGTGAGCGCCGCTTCGCCGAGGAAGCGGCCGACCCAGATCGCATTCACCGAACCGTTCATCGACTGGGCGATGTTGCCGGCCAGGATGGGCAGAGCGAACAGGAACAGATTGCGCCCGATCGGGCCCGTGGTCAGGTCAAGCGGCGCTTTGGCCATGTGCGCTGGAGATCATGCTCAGAGAGCGGCACACTAGCACCAAGCCCGTGTGCAGGATATGGCGATGCAAGGTCATTGGCAGGCTCTGGCGCGTGCGCTGCGCCATCGTTCCGCAACCGCTGCCCAACGGCCGTGGTGGCGCAGGGGCGTGCTGGTCTTGATTGCCGCCGGCTTGGCCGCATGTTCCACCTCGGAGCGCCTGGGAGATGCCCAGGTGCGGCCGATGGACCGACCGGAATGCCAGGTCGGCAGCCAGCGCCGCGATCTGGATGCCGGGGTGCCGGCGCTGATCGGCGGCACAGGGTGCCGCGGGAATCCGGACGCGACGCAACCGCCGAACCGACAACCGGCCAACGCCGTGGAGCTGGGTAGGAAGCATGACTGACGCAACACCAGTGGCCGCCGTGCGGCTGGACGTGTGGCTGTGGGCCGCACGGTTTTTCCGCACCCGCAGCCTGGCCAAACAGGCGGTGGAGACAGGCAAAGTGGATGTGGCCGGGCAACGGCCGAAATCCTCGCGCGCGGTGCGCGTAGGCGAAGCGCTGCAGATCAGCCGTGGCGATGAAGTATTCGAGATCGAGGTGCGCGGCCTGAGCGAGATGCGCGGCCCGGCACCCGTGGCGCAGCAGTTGTATGCCGAGAGTGAGGCGTCACGTGCGCGCCGGGCGGAGCTGCGCCTGCAGCGCGCCGCGGCCAAGAACGGGTACCAGCCGCCGGAACACAAGCCGGACAAGCGTGCGCGTCGATTGATCCGTGCGCTGGGCGATCTGGACGCGCTGTGATCCGCGCCCCGTGGACAGGAAACGACCGGGCCAGTGGGCCCGGTCTTTGGGTGTGCCCGCAGTGTTGAATCAGCGCAGGTCGTAACGGTCCAGCTCCATCACCCGCGCCCAGGCAGCGACGAAGTCGCGAACGAACTTCTTCTCACCGTCCGCGCTGGCATAGATCTCGGCCAGTGCCCGCAGCACCGAGTTCGAGCCGAACACCAGGTCCACCCGGCTGCCGCTCCAGCGCTGCGCGCCGGTGCTGCGGTCGCGTCCGCTGTAGCTGTCGCCACTGGCCACCCACTGCGTGCGCATGTCGAGCAGGTTGACGAAGAAGTCGTTGCTCAACGTGCCGACGCGATCAGTGAACACGCCGTCCTGGCTGCCGCCGACGTTGGTGCCGATCACCCGCAGTCCGCCGACCAGTGCGGTCATCTCCGGCGCGGTCAGGGTGAGCAGCTGTGCGCGGTCGATCAGCAGCGCCTCGGTGGGCACGCTGTAGCGCCCCTTGACGTAATTGCGGAAGCCATCGGCATACGGCTCCAGCACCGCGAAGGACACCACATCGGTCTGGTTCTGGCTGGCATCGGTGCGGCCAGGATTGAACGGCACGCTGACCTCATGGCCACCGGCCTTGGCCGCCTGCTCGACGCCGACATTGCCAGCAAGCACGATCAGATCGGCCAGCGACACCTGCGCACCGCCATCGCCCTTAAAGCCGCTCTGGATCTTCTCCAGCGCGGCCAGCACCTTGCCCAGCTGCTGCGGCTGGTTGACCGCCCAGTCCTTCTGTGGGGCCAGGCGCACGCGCGCACCGTTGGCGCCCCCGCGTTTGTCCGAACCGCGGAAGGTCGAGGCCGAGGCCCACGCGGTGGAGACCAGTTCGCCCGCACTCAGGCCGGCCGCGGCGATCTGCTGTTTCAGCGAGGCGATGTCCTGCGCACTGAGCGTGGTCTGCGGGGCCGCCGGGACCGGGTCCTGCCAGACGAATTCCTCGGCGGGGATTTCCGGGCCCAGGTAGCGTGCACGCGGGCCCATGTCGCGATGGGTCAGCTTGAACCAGGCGCGGGCGAAGGCATCGGCGAAGGCCTGCGGGTCGGCCAGGAAACGACGGGAAATCTTTTCGTAGGCCGGGTCCACCCGCAGCGACAGATCGGTGGTGAGCATGGTGGGGCGATGCTTCTTCGACGGATCGTGCGCGTCGGGAATGATCGCCTCGCTGTCTTTGGCCACCCACTGGTGCGCCCCGGCGGGGCTCTTGGTCAGCTCCCACTCGTGGCCGAACAGAATCTCGAAGAAGTCATGGCTCCACTGCGCCGGCGTGCGTGTCCAGGTGACCTCCAGACCGCTGGTGATGGTGTCGCCGCCCTTGCCGGTGCCGAACCGGTTGGCCCAGCCCAGGCCCTGGCTTTCCAGCCCAGCCGCTTCCGGTTCCACATCGACGTTGTCGGCCGGGCCGGCGCCGTGGGTCTTGCCGAAGCTGTGGCCACCGGCGATCAGGGCGACGGTTTCCTCATCGTCCATGGCCATGCGGCCGAACGTATCGCGGATGTCGAAGGCCGCCTTGAGCGGATCGGGGTTGCCGTCCGGGCCTTCCGGATTGACGTAGATCAGGCCCATCTGCACGGCGGCCAACGGGTTCTCCAGATCGCGCGAGTGGATGTCACCGTCTGCGTCGTCATCGGAGACCAGCACGCCGTGGTCTTCCTGCACGCCTTCGGAGCCATGCGCATAGCGCACATCTCCGCCGAGCCAGGTGGTTTCGCGGCCCCAGTACACATCCTGGTCGGGTTCCCAGGTATCCGGGCGGCCGCCGGCGAAGCCCAGCGTCTTGAAGCCCATCGATTCGAGCGCGACGTTGCCGGTGAGCACCAGCAGGTCCGCCCAGGAGATCGCCTGGCCGTACTTCTGCTTGATCGGCCACAGCAGGCGGCGGGCCTTGTCCAGGCTGACGTTGTCCGGCCAGCTGTTGAGCGGGGCGAAGCGCTGCTGGCCGCGGCCGGCGCCGCCACGGCCATCGCCGATGCGGTAAGTGCCGGCGCTGTGCCAGGCCATGCGCACGAACAGGCCACCGTAATGGCCGAAGTCGGCCGGCCACCAGTCCTGCGAGTCGGTCATCAAGGCCTTGAGGTCGGCCTTGAGTCCGGCGTAATCCAGGCCCTTGAAGGCCTCGGCGTAATCGAAGGTGTCATCCAGCGGATGCGAGCGGGTCGAGTGCTGGTTGAGCAGGTCCACCCGCAGTTGCTTGGGCCACCAATCGCGATTGGTGGTGGCATCGCCGACAAGGGCGTGGTTGAACGGACACTTGGCTTCGCTTTTCATGGGTATCTACCTGTGGACTGGCGAACGTGGAGACCACCGGCGCGGGGGAGGCGATGGCAACGTCGGAGAACGTGGGACCGGCACATGCGGCGTGTGGGGCGGCGCGATGTGAAGGCGTACGCCCACGTTAGGCACAGCCGTTCATTCAGTAAATTCGAATGAATCAACCAATGCGATAGGCCTGGGCTATTCCTAGGCGATGCCTCAGCGTTTGCCGAACAGCCCGCCACCGAGCTTGAGCAGATCGCCGACGCCCAGTTGGCCATCCCCGTCCTGGTCCAGCACAGAGGTCAGCAGGCCACCGCTGTTGGCGCTCTGGGCTTCCTGGCCGAGGGCCTGGCTGAGCTGGCCGGGGCTGGCGTTGCCGCCGCTGGCGAAGCGCTGGGCCAGATAGGACATGACGATGGGCGCGAGGATCGCGAGCAGCTGGCTGGTCTTGCTGCTGTCCAGCCCGGTGGCCTGGCTCAGGCCCTGGGTGGCGCGCTCAGTGTTGCCGCCGAAGACATGGCCGAGGATGCCGGCGCCATTGGTCGCATTGCCGCCTCCGCCGCCCAGCACGCTGCCCAGCAGCCCGCCCAGATCGAAGCCGCCGGCACTGGCCGGGGCGTGATCACGCTGCAGGGCGCCGAGCAGCGCCTGCGCGCCTTGCGGTTCCTGCGCGTTGCGGCCCATCGCGCCGAGCAGCAGGGGCAGGGCAGCGCCGACTGCGGTGCTGGCCTGGTTGGGGTCGATGCCCAGTTGCTGGGACACCTGCTGCAGGCCTTGGCCCTGCTGCAGTTGCTGGAAGAGGGACGCGGCAAGTGATTCGGTATTCACGGCGGACTCCAGGGCAGGGATGGGAACTGCCCGAGCATAGCGCCGCGTTCACTACGGGAATGCGAAGAATTCACGCAGGCCCTGCCGCGCCCTCAGAGCAGCGTCTTCAACCGGTACAGCGCTTCCAGTGCCTGCTTCGGGGTCAGCTCGTCCGGATCGATCGCGGCCAGTGCGTCCTGCGCGGCGGTATTGGGCGAATTGAACAGGCCGAACTGCTGCGGTGCATCCAGTGACTGCGCGGCGACCACCGCAGACTGCGTCTCGTGGCTGCGCTGCTCCAGCTCGGCCAGGCGGCGGCGTGCCTGCGCCACGGTCGATTTTGGCAGGCCGGCCAATGCGGCCACCTGCAGGCCGAAGCTGCGGTTGGCCGGGCCATCCTTCACGGCGTGCATGAACACCAGCGCGTCGCCGTGCTCCACCGCATCCAGGTGCACGTTGGCGATGCCGCTGGCGCCGCCTTCGTGCTGTTCGTCGGCCAGCGCGGTCAGTTCGAAATAGTGCGTGGCAAACAGTGTGTAGCAGCGGTTCTGATACGCCAGATGCCGTGCGACCGCATCGGCAAGCGCCAGGCCATCGTAGGTGGACGTGCCGCGGCCGATCTCGTCCATCAGCACCAGCGACTGCGCGCTGGCGTGGTGCAGGATGTAGCTGGTCTCGGCCATTTCGACCATGAAGGTCGACTGCCCGCGGGCCAGATCATCGCCGGCGCCGATGCGGGTCAGGATGCGGTCGATCGGGCCGATCACCGCGCGGCTGGCCGGCACGAAACTGCCGATATGCGCCAGCAGCACGATCAGCGCGTTCTGGCGCATGTAGGTCGATTTACCGCCCATGTTCGGGCCGGTGATCACCAGCATGCGGCGGTCCGGATGCAGGTCCAGGTCGTTCGGTTCGAACGGCTGCTCCCGCACCGCTTCGACCACCGGATGGCGACCGCGCTCGATCCTCAGGCACGGCGCGGTCTCCAGTTCCGGGCGCGCCCAGTCCAGGGCCTGCGCGCGCTCGGCGAAACCGGCCAGCACGTCCAGTTCGCTCAGCGCGGCAGCGCACTGCTTGAGCGGCTCCAACCCGCTGGCAAGGATGTCCAGCAGCTGCTCGTACAGGAACTTCTCGCGGCTCAGCGAACGCTCGCGTGCGGACAGCACCTTGTCCTCGAACGACTTCAGTTCTTCGGTGATGTAGCGCTCGGCATTGGTCAGGGTCTGGCGGCGCGTGTAATGCACCGGCGCCTTCTCGGACTGGCCCTTGCTGATTTCGATGTAATAGCCGTGCACGCGGTTGTAGCCGACCTTCAGCGTGGCGATGCCGCTGCTGATCCGCTCGCGCTGTTCCAGGTCGATCAGGAACTGGTCCGCATGCGTGGAGAGGCGGCGCAGCTCATCGAGCTCGGCGTCGTAGCCTTCGGCGATGACGCCGCCATCGCTGAGCTTCAGCGGCGGGGTCGGGGCGATCGCGCTGGCCAGCAGGTGCGCGCATTCGTCATGCGAGCCCAGTGCATCGTGCAGCGCGATCAGCCGCGGCGAGTCCAGCGGTGCCAGCACCGCACGCACCTCGGGCAGCAGGCCCAGGCCATCGCGCAGCGTGGAGAAATCGCGCGGGCGCGCCGAGCGCAGCGCCACGCGGGTGAGGATGCGTTCCAGGTCGCCCAGTGCGCGGAAGGCATCGCGCACGTCGCCTTCGGCGCCGCGATCGATCAGCGTGGCGACCGCATCGTGGCGATGCACCAGCACCTCGCGCAGGCGCAGCGGGCGATGCAGCCAGCGTCGCAGCAGGCGGCCGCCCATCGGCGTCACCGTGGTATCCAGCACGCCGAGCAGGGTATTGCGGGTATCGCCGTCGACGCGCGTGTCCAGTTCCAGATGGCGGCGCGTGGCCGCGTTCATGGCGATGGCTTCGCTGGCGGTTTCGGTGGCGATCGCGGTGAGGTGCGGCAGGCGTTGCTTCTGGGTTTCTTCGACATAGCCGAGCAGGGCGCCGGCCGCCGCAGTGGCGCGCGGCTTGTCGTCGATGCCGAAGCCGGTCAGGTCGTGCAGCTTGAAGAAATTCAGCAGCTGGCGGCGGCCGCTGTCGGCATCGAACAGCCAGGGCGCCCGGCGACGGATGCCGCTGCGGTACTGCAGGAAGGCCGGCCAGTTTTCCTCATCCGGCACCAGCAGCTCGGCCGGTTCCAGCCGCGCGAGCTCGGCTTCCAGCGCATCGTCCGAATCGACTTCGTTGACCAGGAAGCGGCCACCGGCCAGATCGGCCCAAGCCAGACCGTAGCCGTGCTTGCCGCGCGAGAGCGCCATCAGCAGCGTGTCGCGGCGCTCGTCCAGCAGCGCTTCGTCGGTCACGGTGCCGGGGGTGACGATGCGCACCACCTTGCGTTCCACCAGCCCCTTGGCCAGCGCCGGGTCGCCGATCTGCTCGCAGATCGCCACGGACTCGCCCAGGGCGACCAGACGCGCCAGATAGCCTTCGTAGGCATGCACCGGCACACCGGCCATCGGGATCGGCGCACCGCCCGAGCTGCCGCGCTGGGTCAGGGTGATGTCCAGCAGTCGCGCCGCCTTGCGGGCGTCGTCGTAGAACAGCTCGTAGAAGTCGCCCATCCGGAAGAAGAGCAGCAGGTCCGGGTAATCGGACTTGGCGGCGAAAAACTGCTTCATCAGCGGGGTGTGTTCGGGCTGCTTCTCTGTCACGCGGGGTCCATCACAGTCGGGGGCAGCCTGGAAGGCCGCCTGGTCGGCCATTGTAGGGGAGGGGGCGGGCAGGGCGAAGGGCGCCCGGCGCTGGCGGCCTGGGCGCGCCGCGCAGAGGGGCAACAACGCGCCCATGCACTGCGGGCTGGCCGCTCGGCTTGCCGCGGCGGTACCGCGCGTGCGCGATGCGCCGCCGGTCAGTCCGTGCGCAGCTGCAGGGTAGGGTGGGCCGCGAACACGTCCATGATGATGTCGAAATAGGTCTGGCCGGCGCCGCGTTCCAGCGCGTCCAACTGGGCGCCGATTCTCGCGGCGTTGAACGTGCCCGGCTGCGCCAGCTTTTCCTGCAGCCAGGCGCGGGTGGCCGCCACCCCGAGCGCGGCGCGGCTGTGTGCGATGTGCGTCCAGTGCAGTGTGGCGGATGCGTGCCCGGCCAGTGCGCCGTAGCCGGCGTAGAGCAGGTCATCCAGCGCATCCAGGCTTGGGGCCAGTTGCCAGTCCTCGTTGGCCATGAACACGCGGTTGATCTCAGCGTAAAAGCTGGGGATGTCGTGGATGGCGCTTCCGTCCAGCACCAGGGTTGGGCCGGTCATGCCCGGGTCCGCGCGTCCAGGTGCGGTGCGCACCGGGCGGTGGTTGTCGACGGCAAGGTGGGTTCATGCATCGGCAGCAGTCCTCGTGACGCGTTTGGTGGGTGACCTCCGGAGGCGCGACGTGGGCGGTTACCCCGGCAGGTTGCAGCGATCGATTGTGCGCGCAGCACGGTGATGTCCCACGCGCTTCTGCTCGTGGTGCACTGCAGCGCAGTGGGCGGTCGAAACAAATGCTATCCAATGAATGTCCGGGACCGCACTTTTAAAGGGCTTCCAATTCTGCAGACTGCGCGGGTTGATGAGGGAAAACCATGCGTAGCAAGCTGTTCGTCCCCGGCGCCCGGCCGGAACTGTTCGACAAGGCCATGGCCGGCGAGGCCGATGCGCTCTCTTTCGACCTGGAAGACTCGGTTCCCGAGGCCGGCAAGGCGCAGGCCCGCGACCAGGTCGCCGGCTTCCTGCGCCGCGTGCAGGGAGGTGCCGGTGGCAAGCAGTTGATCGTGCGCAGCAACGGGACTGACAGCGCCCATTTCGGCGCGGACCTGGATGCGGTGGCACTGTCCGGCGTGAGCCTGCTCAATCTGCCCAAGATCGAATCGGTGGCTCAGCTGCTGGCGGCCATCGCCCGGCTGGAACAGGCCGAGCAGCGCAATGGCGTGACGCACCCGATCGGTCTGCTGATCAACATCGAAACCCCCAGGGCCCTGCGCATCGCCGCTGAACTGGCCGGCGCGCACCCGCGCGTGGCCGGCCTGCAGCTGGGGCTGGGCGACCTGTTTTCGCCCAACGGCATCGACCGTGAGCCGAGCAACGTGCATGCCACGCTGTTCGCGCTGCGCTTGGCGGCCGCTGAAGCCGAGGTGTTCGCCTGCGACGGTGCGTTTCCGGACGTGGCCGACAGCGACGGCTTCCTGGCCGAGGCGCAGATGGCCCGGCAGTTGGGCTTCATCGGTAAAAGCTGCATCCACCCGCGCCAGGTTGCCCTGGCCAATGCCACCTTCAGCGTGCCGCCGGCGATGCTCGCAGAGGCGCAGCGGATTGTTGCCGCCGCCGCCGGTGCCGAAGGGCAAGGGCACGGCGCGTTCCTGTTTGAAGGCCGGATGATCGACCTGCCGTACCTGCGCCGTGCTCAAGCCCTGCTTGCCGCATCTTCTCCCCCGCTTGCCTGATTGCGGTATCGGGATGCATCGACCACTGTCTCCTACCTGCGCTCTTGCCGGCTTCGGCGTTGCCGCACTTCTTCCGGGTACTTTCATGCACAAGCCTGCACCGTCCGCGTTCCTTTCCACTGTGCTCCGGCGCTGCGCGCGCAGCGTCCGGCTGGTCGCCGCCGCGGTCCTGCTTGCCGGCAGTGGCGCGGTGGCCGCCGAGAGCCTGACCACGGTGGCAGCCGGCGACCTGCCGGCACTGCCGGCGCAGATCGCGCCGGGCGGGTTGGTGCATGTGGACGGGCGCCTGGTGGCGCTCAGCCATGACAGTGCCTGGGCACTGCGCGCCGACAACAAGGCGTGGGATGCGTTGTCGGCGCCAGCTGCAGGGCAGCTCGACGGGCTCGAGGGCAGCGTCAACGCGGCCGGGCGCACCTACCTGTTGCAGGGTTCCGATGTGCGCGGCGACCGTCTGCAACCGGTCGCGCTGGACAATGGCGCGCTGGTGTTCGGCGCGGCGATTGCGCTGCCCGAGACGCTGCGCAACGCGCAGGCGGCGACGTTCGGTGATGCGCTGTATCTGGTGGGCACCGATGCGGCTGGCCGCGCCCAGCTCTACCGCCGCACCGCGACGGCAAGCACCGCCGCCTGGCAGCCTCTGGAGGATCTGCCGCAGCAGGGGGTTGCCAGCGCGTTGCAGGCGCAGAAAGGCGCGCTGTACCTGGGCCTGGGTACCGGGGCCGGCAGCGACCAGCTGTGGCGCCGCAATGCCGATGCCAGCTGGCAGCAGGTCGCTTCGCCGGACGGCACGATCGTTGCCGGCTCGATGCGCGCGCTGGGCCAGGCCCATCTGCTGATGCTGGTGAAGGACGGCAGCGGCCAGACCCAGGCGCGTACGTTTCACACCATCACCGATGCGTGGGCGACGCTGGAGACCCCGGTCACCGGCGCACCGCAGGCGGTGACGGCGTGGGGCAACGGGTTGGCCTGGGCAACCGCGGGCGCCAGCGGCAGCCAGCTGCAGTACGCGGAAATGCAGGGCGGCAAGCACCTGCTGCGCTGGCTGGACTGGACGGTGATCGGCATCTACCTGCTGGCCATGCTGGGCATGGGTTTCTACTTCTATCTGAAGGACCAGAACACCTCCACCGCGGACTTCTTCGTCGGTGGGCGCTCGATTCCGTTCTGGGCAGCCGGCATCAGCCTGTATGCCACCAACACCAGCTCGATCAGCTTCATCGCCATCCCGGCCAAAGCCTTCGATACCAACTGGCAATACATGACCAACAACCTGATCGCGGTGATGGGGTTGATGTTCGTGGCGATCTGGATCGTGCCGCTGCTGCGTCGGCTGGACCTGATGAGCGTGTTTTCCTACCTGGAAACGCGCTTCCATCCGGCGATCCGCATGCTGTCCAGCGCGCTGTGCATCGTGATGCAGATCGGCAGCCGCATGAGCGTGATCCTGTTCCTGCCGGCGCTGGCGATTTCCACCATCACCGGTGTGGATGTGGTCTGGTCGATCATGCTGATGGGCGTGTTCACCATCATCTACTCCACCGTTGGCGGTTCCAAGGCAGTGATCTGGACCGACGTGGTACAGGTGATCGTGATGTTCGGCGGCGCGCTGTTCGCGATCGGGTTCATTTTCATGCAGACCGGTGGTGACCTGCCGCAGCTGCTCAGCGCGGTCGGCACGGAAGACAAGACCAAACTGTTCGATTTCAGCTTCGACCTGACCAAGGCCACGGTATGGGGCTTCATCTTCCTGGTCGTGTTCGATGTGGTGCTGACCTTCCCGAAGGACCAGGTGTTGATGCAGCGTGCACTGTCCACCCGTTCGGACAAAGAAGCCGGGCGCTCGATCTGGACGTTCGCGGTGATCATGATCCCCGGTGGCTTCGTGTTCTACGGCATCGGCACGGCACTGTGGATGTACTACCGCAACAACCCCGAGCGCCTGAATCCACTGTTGCCGATCGATGCGACCTTTCCGCTCTTCATTGCCGCCGAGCTGCCGGCCGGGGTCACCGGGCTGATCATCGCCGGCATCTTCGCCGCGGCGATGTCGACCCTGTCGAGCATCATCAACTCGATCTCCACCCTGGTTTCGGTGGATTTCTACCAGAAGCTGGTCAAGGATCCGAATGAGAAAACCGCGGTGCGCGTGGCCGAATGGTCCGGCGTGGGCGTGGGCCTGATCGGCATCGGCATCGCGCTGGTGATGAGCCGCTATGACATCCATTCGCTGTTCGATGTCTCCATCGAACTGGCTGGCCTGCTCGGTGGTGGCTTTGCCGGTGCCTACACGCTGGGCATGTTCACCCGCCGCGCCAACGCGCCCGGCGTGGCGATCGGTGTGGCCGGCTCGATCCTGATCACGCTGATCTGCTGGAGCATGGACCTGGTGCACCCGTACTTCTACCTGGCGATCTCGATCCTGCTGTGCATCGTGATCGGCTACGTGGCCAGCCTGTTCTTCCCGGCGCCGACCCGCTCGCTGAAGGGGCTGACCATCTACAGCGATACCCCGGCCGAGGCGGCAGCCCCATGACCAGCACCGTTGGCGCGCCGGCGCGCGGGCCATTGGTCCAATCGCATTGCGCCGGTAGCTCGTGTAGGTTGCTCACGCGCTGAGAGGTAATCCGTGGAAACCCAGTTCCTGAGTACGTTCGTAACGGTCGTGGACCGCGGCTCGATGGCTGCCGCGGCCCGCACGCTGCATATCACCCCGGCGGCGGTCGCCCAGCAGATCCGCACGCTGGAGCGCGAACTCGGCGCGCCGCTGATCGCCCGCGCCGGGCGCACCGTCAGCGTCACCGAGGACGGTGCCCGCATCCTGCAACGGGCGCGCGATCTGCTGCGCCAGGTCGCCGACCTGCGCAGCGTGGCCAATGAGAACGATATCGCTGGCGAGCTGCGGCTGGGCGCCTGTCCGACCGCGTTGGCCGGCCTGTTGCCGGACATTCTGTCGCGGATGGTGGCGACCTTCCCGCAGATCAATGTCTTCATCAAGCCGGGCTACTCGGCCGATCTGTACCGGGCGGTGGAGGCCGGCGATCTGGACGCGGCGATGGTCTTGCAGGCGCCGTTCGCGCTGCCCAAGACCTGCAAATGGCAGCAGCTGCGCGAAGAACCCCTGGTGGTGCTGGCGCCAGCCCATCTGGGCAGCCGCGACCCGCATGAGCTGCTGCGCGAGCAGCCGTTGATCCGCTACGACCGCCACGAATGGGGCGGTCGCCTCGCTGATGACTACCTGCGGCAGGCCGGGATCGTGCCGCGCGAGCGGTTCGAGCTCAATGCACTCAATGCCATCGCGGTGATGGTCGACCGCGGGCTGGGCGTGTCCCTGGTGCCGGACTGGGCCAAGCCCTGGCCGGAGGGATTGAACGTCGTGCGCATTCCCTTGCCGCAGTGCAGCGAACCGCGACGTATCGGGGTGGTCTGGTCGCGTTCGTCGGTGCGCATCCGCCTGGTCAACGTGCTGCTGGAGGAAGCGCGCGTCGCATTGACCGAGCCGCAACGCTGACACCACGGGTTTTCGCGCGGTGCGCGGTGCGAAGCGAAACAAATCCTAGGCTTTGAACATACCTGAGCACAGTTCTATCGCCATGAAGCCGCGCCTAGGCTCTCGCCTCGTTGCCGGACAGGACGTGGAGACCCGCAGGGGAACCGCATCGACCGGCGGAAGGGCGAAAGCCCACGCGCGTCATCGGTGGCGACGGCTCCCCGGCCGGCTGTCCCGCATTTCCTTTTTTGGGGGGGAGAAACGAATGATCAAGCCACTTTCCGCGGCCATCAGCACTGCACTGTTCGCCTGTGTCATCAGCCCTGCCATGGCGCAGAGCACGACGCCTACCGATCTGGACCAGGTGATCGTGACCGGCAGCCGGACCCCGATCTCGATCGAGAAAGTCCCCGGGGCAGTGACGGTGGTGAACCAGGAGCAGGTGCAGCGCACGCTCAACCTGACCGAAGACGCGACAGCGGTGCTGGCGCGCATGGTGCCGGGCTACTCCGAGTCCTCCCAGGCGATGAGCAACAGCGGCGAGACCCTGCGTGGCCGCGTCGCGCTGCGTCTGTTCGATGGTGTGCCGCAGGGCTCCCCACTGCGCGAAGGCAGCCGCAACGGCACCTTCACCGACATGGGCGTGATCGGCCGCATCGAGGTCATCAACGGCCCGTCGGCCGCCGAGGGCATCGGTGGCGCGGGCGGCGTCATCAACTACCTCTCCAAGAATCCGGAAGTGGACGGTCACCAGACCACGGTGAGCACGCGCTACGGCACCCAGTTCAAGGATGACAGCGGGCAGTCCAAGATCGGCATCACCCACACCTTCAAGGGCGATGCGGCGGACTTCCTGATCAGCGGCGCCTACATCGATCGCGGCATCGCCTACGACGGCGACGGTCGCCGGGTGGGCTTGAACACCTCCGGTTCGCTGTCCGATTCCTACAGCAAGAACCTGTTCCTGAAGGGCGGCTACAACTTCGGCGAGGGCCAGATGCAGCGCATCCAGGCCAGTTACAGCAACTTCCACATCGGCGGCAAACACAATTACATCCCGGTCGAAGGCTGCCGCTACGACGCCGTGGAGTGCCCGATTCCGAGCACCAATACCGCCGAGAAGGGCTCGATCAAGGATTCGCTGGCGGAGTTCAACGACTTCGAGCAGTTCGCTGCCAAGTACACCCATGCCGACTTCTTCGGCGGTGACCTGAGCGTGGATCTGTACTGGGCAAAGCAGGCGATGCGCTATGTGCCGGAGAACGGCACCGATCGCCAGCTGGTCAAGCCGGCCCCGCCGGAAGCCGACCGCATCTGGGACCAGTCGGAGATCAACTCCGAGAAGAAGGGCCTGCGCCTGGCCTACGCTTACAGCGGTCTGTTCGCGGTGGAGGGGCTGCGCCTGCGCACCGGCCTGGACCTGGTGGAAGACACCGCCGAACAGCGCCTGGCGCTGACCGATCGGGTCTGGGTGCCGCCGATGAAATACACCAGCCTGGCGCCGTATGCGCAGCTGAGCTGGGATATCGGCCCGGTGACGCTCGATGCCGGCATCCGCCGCGAAGACGGCGAGCTGGAGATCGATGGCTACACCACCACCGCCTACCGCGACTTCACCCCGGTGCAGGGCGGCAAGCTGGACTACAAAGCCAACCTGCCCAACTTCGGTGCGATCTGGCGCATCAGCGATGCATGGTCGGTCTTTGCTTCGTACTCGGAGGGCTTCGGTATCGCCAACGTGGGCATCCCGCTGCGCAACATCCAGGCCAACAGCCCATGCAAAGCGGTTTCATGCATCGCCGATCTGCAGCCGCTGATCACCAAGAACAAGGAAGTGGGGTTCAACTGGCGGGGCGAGCAGGCGCAGGTCGGCATCTCGGGCTACCGCTCGACCTCCGAGTTCGGGTCTTCGCTGACGGTGGACAAGGTGACCGAGGACTTCATCCTCACCCGCGCGCCGACCCGGATCGAAGGCATTGAGATGAACAGCGCCTGGACCTTCAACGACCAGTGGAAGGCGACGCTGCTGTACTCGCGGATCCGCGGCCAGACGCAGTACTACGACGGCTCGGGCCTGAACAAGGAGATGGGCATCCTCGACATCTCGCCGGACAAGGTCAATGCCTCGCTGACCTGGACACCGAATGATCGTTTCGATGCGACGCTGGGCGTGAGCCGCACCTTCAGCCGCGACCTGCGCGAGACCTTCGTCAATCCGTCCAACGGCGCGGTCTATCTCAACGAGGAGGACACCTACGGTTACGCGCTGTGGGACCTCAGCATGAACTACGACACCGGGACCTACGGCAAGCTGTCGCTGGGCATCGAGAACCTGCTGGACAAGCAGTACGTGCTGACCTGGTCGCAGCTGCCGGGCTGGCAGAACTTCTTCTCCGGCCGTGGCCGCATGGTGTCGCTGACCCATACCTTCACGTTCTGACCGTCACCGCGGACCGGCGCTGCGGAGCACTGCAGCGCCGGTCCGTTTTTATTGCCTTACCCTGTCATGGCGTTACCGCCACTGACAGCAGGAGAGCGGATGTACTGGCCATCGCAGGGACCGGCCCACGCCCGTCATTGCCGCCCCGGGGCACGCCTGGTCGTGCTCGCGTGGCTGATGCTGGCGGTGGGACAGGCCGCGGCGTCGGCGCGCTTGCCGGCAGTCGATGCCTTCCTGCACGACTCGACCGGCCGCCAGGGCTATACCGGCGCGGTCGCGCTGGTGATCCACGATGGCCGCGTCGTGCATGAAGCCGCCTACGGTTGGCAGGACCTGGCCCATGCCACGCCCATGCAGCGTGACAGTATTTTCCGCATCTACTCGATGACCAAAACGGTGGCCTCGGTAGCCGCCATGGTGCTGGTGGAGGAGGGCCGGCTGGATCTGGATGATCCAGTGGCGCGTCATCTCCCCGAATTTTCCCGGCTGCAGCTGTTCGCCGGTGGTACGGCCGCGGCACCGCAGCTGCGCCCGGCAGCGCAGACGCTGACCGTGCGACATCTGCTCACCCACACCGCCGGCTTCGCGGCGGGCGGGGAGGGATTCGAGACCGTCACCGCGCTGCTGGAACAACAGCAGGTGCAGGCCGCGGACAGCCTGGCCGACTACACCGCACGGCTGGCACGCGTGCCGCTGGCGAGCGAGCCGGGTACGCGCTTCCGTTACGACAGCACGTCCATCGAGGTGCTCTCGCGGTTGGTGGAAGTGGTGGGGAAGCTGCCATTCGAGCAGTTCCTGCAACAGCGTATCTTCCGCCCGCTGGATATGCGCGATACCGGGTTTGTGGTGCCGGCGCGCGACCGCGCCCGGGTGGTCGAACTGACCACCATGGGTGAGCACGGTGATCTGGTACTCGCCGATGAGACGCACGCGCGGGCGCCTGGCAGTGCGCTGCGCCCGTATCCCAGTGGTGCCGGCGGCCTGTATTCCACCGCCGGCGACTATGGCCGGTTCGCGCAGATGCTGCTGGACGGCGGCCGCCATGGCGACGTGCAGTTGCTTCGAGCTTCCACCGTGGCCCTGATGATGCAGAACCAGCTGGTGCACACCGCCTTGCCGCGGCCGGTGACCGAGTTCAGTGATGCCGAAGGCTTCGGGCTGGGCGGTTCGGTGTTGCTGGATCCGGCCCTGAAAGGTCGCACTGCCTCGGTGGGGGCGTTCGGATGGTCGGGCGCTGCCTCGACCTACTACACGATCGACCCGGCACGCCGCTTGGTCGCGATCCTGATGCTGCAGCATCTGCCCGGTGGCAATGACGATCTGCCGCGCATCAGTACGACGTTCTACAACCGCGTTGATGAGGCGATAGACCCATGAGTAATGCGGCACGTTCCACCGTCCTCGTTGCCGGCTCGGCCAATCTCGATTTCGTGGTGCGCGCCACGCACGTGCCGGCGCCCGGAGAGACCGTGCTGGGCCGTGGTTTCAGCACCTTCCCCGGTGGCAAGGGCGCCAATCAGGCCGTGGCCTGCGCGCGGGCCGGTGGTGTGCCGACGCGGATGCTGCTGGCCCTGGGCGAGGATGACTTCGCCACGCCGATCGAGGCGTCCCTGCGCGAGGCCGGTGTGGCGCTGTCGACCGTGCGCGATCCTGCGCTGCCTACCGGCACCGCCTTCATCTGCCTGGCCGACAACGCCGAGAACGCGATTACCGTTGCACCTGGCGCCAACCTGGGCCTGCGCGAGGAACACCTGCCTGCGCTGGACGGGGTCGGCTGGCTCTTGCTGCAGCTCGAGACCCCGGTGCCCACCATCATTGCCTATGCCCGCCGCGCCCGCGCGGCCGGGCTCAAGGTCGCGCTCAACGCCGCGCCGGCGCAGGTGCTGCCCGACGCGTTGCTCGCTCTGCTGGACGTGCTGATCGTCAACGAAGGGGAACTCGAGGTGGTGGCCGGTCATCCCCCGGACCTGGCCACCGGGCTGGCACGCGTGCCGGTGCCCTGTGTGATCGTGACCCTGGGGGCGCGGGGTAGCCTGGCCCGCGTGGACGGGCAGATCCTGTTGCAGCCCGGGTTCCGTATCGAGCCCACGGACACCACCGCGGCCGGCGATACGTTCTGCGGTGCCCTGATCGCCGCGCTGGCGGAGCAGCAGCCGATGGCCCAGGCACTGCTGGCCGCCACCGCTGCCTCCGCGTTGACCTGTACGCGCCTGGGCGCGCAGTCGAGCATTCCCTGCCGCGCCGAGGTGCTGGCGCTGCTGGCAGACCCCGCGCGTGTTCCCGATGCCGCCGCCCATGCTGCGCTGGCAGCGGTGTGCGCGCGCTGATGTCCCCCTTTTTCGTTTCCTGCTGGATGCCTTGCCCATGACCACGCCGTATCAGAGCCCCGACTACGACACCGACGCAGCCGACTACGGGCGTGACGCCATCCGTACCGAGTACAAGTTCTCGCACGTGACCACCGGGCGCTACCTGCCGACGCCGGGCAGGGCGCCGGCATGGCCGTTCGCCGACATCGGCAGCTGGATGATCGACGCCAATGCCAGCGCCGGCGACTGGCTGGAAGAGCTCAAGGACTGGCGCCGCGAGCATCTGGTCCGGATCGGCTATACCGATGTGAATTACCGCCGCCCGGAGCTGCAGTGGGCACAGCGCAACTTCGTGCATGCGCAGATGATGGTCGAGGACCGTTACTTCTTCGACGCCGCCAGCGGCCAGTACACCGTCGATCGCTATCTGGACGATGTGACCGCGCGGTTTGGCGGGCTGGATTCGGTGCTGATCTGGTACATCTACCCCAACATCGGCATCGATGACCGCAACCAGTTCGACCTGGCGCATGACATGCCCGGCGGCCTGGCGGGATTGAAAACCGCCGTACAGGCCTTCCAGAAGCGCGGTGTCAAGGTGTTCCTGCCAGCCAAGCCGTGGGACCACGGCACCCGCGACCCCGGCGTAACGCATTGGGACGGGCTGGCCGAGATCGTCAAGGCAGTCGGTGCCGATGGCATCAACGGCGACACCTTCAATGGTGTGCCGAGAGCGTTCTTCGATGCCTGCGATGCACGTGGCAATCCGGTGGTGGTGCAGCCTGAGTCCACCATCAGCTCCGAAGAACAACTGATCTGGAACGTGCAGAGCTGGGGCAAGAAAGCGCCCGACGGCCCGGTGCCGCCGGTCTCCAAGTGGAAGTGGCTGGAGCCGCGCCACATGGTCAACTACGAGAACCGCTGGGGCCGCAACCGCAATCACGATCTGCAGTATTGCTTCTTCAATGGCATCGGCTACAACGCCTGGGAAAACATCTGGGGCGTCTGGAACCAGTTCACCCCACGCGATGGCGAAACCCTGCGCCGGATCGCCACGCTGTACCGCCAGTTCCCGGCACTGGTGGTGTCAATGGACTGGGAGCCGTACCAGGTCTGCCTGCAGGGCGGCATCTTCGCCAGTCGGTTCCCGGGCGAGGGGGTGACGCTGCATACGATGATCAACCGCAACGAGTACGCGGTGGACGGTGAGCAGATCGCACTGCCGCACGCGGAAGGGATGCGGTACTACGATGCGTGGCACGGCCGCGCGCTCGCGCCGCGGATCATCGACGGCGCGGCGTACATCGAACTGCCGATGGAAGCGCGCGGCTTCGGCGCGATCCTGAGTGTGGCCGTCGGCACCGCGATCGAGGGCCTGGATGACTTCCTGGCCGCGACCGCCGAGCGTGCCCAGCAGCCGCTGAGCAGTTACTCCGCGGCGTGGACGGCCGCCCCGCAGGAACTGCTGGCCATCGCGGCCACGCCCGCGCAGGCCGAGGCACCCGCCGGCATGGTCACGATTCCCGCCGGTGAGTTCCTGTTCCAGGTGGGGGGTATCGAAATCGAAGGCTTCACCTGGGCCGGGCTGGATGTGCAGTTCCCGTGGGAAGACTGCGCGCGTCGCCACCATCGCCGGCGCATGACACTGGCGTCGTTCCACATCGACCGCCACCCGGTCACCCATGCCGCGTTCAAGCGCTTCCTCGATGCCAGCGGTTACCGCCCGGCCGATGACCACAACTTCCTGGCCGACTGGAAGGACGGCGCGCCGCGTGCGGGCTGGGACAACAAGCCGGTCACCTGGGTCTCGATCGAAGACGCCCGTGCCTATGCGGCGTGGGCCGGCAAGCGGCTGCCGCATGCGTGGGAATGGCAGTATGCCGCGCAGGGGACCGACGAGCGCCTGTACCCGTGGGGCAACGCGTGGGATGCCAGCTGCGTGCCGCGGGTCAATCGCGGCCGTCGGCTGACGCCGCCGGCCGATGTCGATGCGCATCCGCAGGGGGCCAGCCCGTTCGGCGTGGAGGACATGATCGGCAATGTGTGGCAGTGGACCGATGAATTCAGCGATGCGCGCACCCGCGCAGCGGTACTCCGGGGTGGCAGCAGTTATCAGCCGCAGACCTCGCACTGGTACTTCCCGCAGGCCTACCGCCTGGACCAGCACGGCAAGTACCTGTTGATGGGGCCGTCCAAGGACCGCTCGGGCACGGTCGGCTTCCGTTGCGTGGTGGACGCGGCATGAACCGTCTGCATCCCGCCGCCCGCGGCATGACGTTGGTCCCGCCACAGCAGGTCACGTTGCAGGGTCTGCTGGGCGACGCCCTGGCGGCCAACCGCAACGGGCGCCTGAGCACGTTCATCGTTGATGAGCACAGTGCGCCGATCAGCATCTTCGGCCAAGCGCACAAACACCAGAATCATGAGGGCGACTGGTACGGCGAGCACGCCGGCAAGTGGCTGTCGGCCACGGCACGCGCCGTGGCCCAGGGCGGACAACCACCGCTGGAGGCCGCGTTGCGCCGCGTTGCGGATTGGTTGATCAGCCAGCAGGACGATGACGGGTATCTTGGCAACTATGCGCCCGAGCGCCGCTTCACCGTGCCGCAACCGCCCAAGCCGGAAAGCTGGAACGGTGAGCCGGCGCTGCGCACCTGGGACATCTGGACGCACAGCTATCTGATCCTGGGCTTCCTGGAAACGTGGCGCGCGCTGGGCAATGCGGCCTATCTGCAGGCCGCGTGCCGGATCGCCGATCTGTGTTGGAAGGCGCTGGAATCGGGAATCGACATCACCACGCTGGGCAACCACCACGGCATGTCCGCCACGGTGCTGCTGGATCCAGCGGCGGATCTTTATCTGGTCACCGGCGAGCCGCGCTACCTGGCGCTGGCCGAACGCATCCTGTCACAGGCCAACGCGAATCCGCGGCTGGCCCTGCTGGACAAAGCACTGGCCGGTGAGGATGCGGCGTTCATCGCTACCGGCAAGGCCTATCAGCTGAGCTGGAACCTGGTCGGGCTGGCCAAGTTGTACAAGGCTACCGGGCAGGACGACCACCGCCAGGCGCTTGATCATCTCTGGCACAACATCCGCGAGCAGCACCTCACCCTGGGCGGTGGGCCGTGGGGTGGGGTGGCACACCGGTCGCGCGAGGTGTTCAACGCACCGCGCACGTTTTTCCCCCAGGCCTATGTGGAAACCTGCTCGGTGCTGGCATGGATGCAGCTCAACCGCGAGCTGCTGGCCATCACCGGCCACGCACGCTATGCCGACGAACTGGAGCGCACCGCCTACAACGACCTGCTGGCGGCGATGGCGCCCAATGGCGAGGACTGGTGTTACTACACCTATCCCAATGGCCGGCGTGTACACACCACGTATTGGCGCTGCTGCAAGTCCAGCGGCGCGATGGCGGTGGAAGAGCTGCCGCAGGTGGCCTACGGAATCGCGGCCGACGGCGGACTGCGGGTCAATCTCTATGGGCCGGGTGAAGCAACCTTGGTGCATGCGCAGGCCGGTGCGGTGACCCTGCTGCAGGCGACCCGGTTCCCCTTCGACGGCGCGGTGACCATCACCGTGCTGCCCGAGTGCATCGCCGACTTCAGCATCGGCGTGCGGCTACCGGGCTGGACCGCGGGCGCGCGGATCGAGGTCAATGGGCAGCCTTACGCGGCCGAGGTCGGTGCTGACGGGTTCGTGCACGTGCAGCGCACCTGGCAGTCCGGCGACACGATCGGTGTGCACCTGCCGATGCAGCCGCGCCTGCACCGGGCGGCCAACATCAACGTGCAGGAATCGCGCGCACCGGATGGCTCCCCAGTGGCGCAGGAAGTGCTGCGCTGGGAGTACGTGGGCCTGAGCTACGGGCCGCTGGTATATGCCACCGGCCTGATCGACGGGTACAAAACAGACGAGACGGTGCGCGTGCCGGACCGCCCACCCTCGCAGTGGCTGCAGGTGGGCGAAGACGCGGGCGAGGGGGCGCCGATCACGCTGCAGCTGGAGTGCCGGGCGCCACTGACATTCGAGCCCTACTACCGGTGCGGTGGCCGCGATGACGGCAGCTGGCGGTTGAGCTGGCTGTCGCTCGCACCGGTGGACTGAGCGCTCCGCGGTCCTCGGCGGCCGAGGCGCTACCGACGCCGCAGCGTGCTTTTTGTCCACGCAGAACATACCCACACGATCTGTTTCTTCCCGTTGGCCAGGAGGAAACTTCCAGCAAGGTATCGAGTGTATTGACCATGACCGGAAGCAACCCCAGTTCTCCATTCGCCATCGCCCAGCGGGAAGGTGCCACCGGGCCGTTGAGCGGTATCCGTGTGCTGGACCTGAGCGCCTACATCGCCGGTCCCTACGGCTGCACGCTGCTGGCCGACCAGGGCGCGGAGGTGATCAAGGTGGAGCCGCCGGTCGGCGACAACCTGCGGCGCTATCCCTCCACGCTGGAGGCCGAGAGTCGTGCATTCCTCGGCGTGAACCGCTCCAAGCGCGGGGTGGTGCTGGACCTGAAACAACCCGATCAACGTGCCGTGCTGATGCGCCTGGTGCGCGAGGCGGACGTGCTGGTGCACAACTTCCGGCCCAGCGTGCCGGTGCGCCTGGGCATCGATTTCGACAGCCTGCACAAGCTCAATCCGCGCCTGGTGTACTGCTCGGTCACCGGTTATGGCGAGCAGGGCCCGCTGAAGGACAAGGCCGGCTACGACCAGGTGCTGCAGACCATGACCGGCATGTGCACGATGCAGGGCAAGACCGGCGGCGCCCCGGAGATCCTGTACGGCTCGGTGGTCGACTATTACGCCGCCGCCCTGGTAGCGGCCGGTGTGTCGTCGGCCCTGTACGAGCGCGAGCGCAGTGGCGAAGGCCAGTTCGTGGGCGTGTCGCTGCTGCGCAGTGCGCTGACGATGCAGTCGGCGCGGATGATCTGGGCCGAGGGCGAGCCGGCGGGCGTCGGCCGCGATATGCGCTCGGGTGGTGTCACCGGCATCCATCCCACCGCAGAGGGGTATCTGTACATCTCTGCCAATACGCCGCGCTTCTGGCAAGCGTTGTGCGATCGGATCGGGCTGCCGGCGCTGGCAGCCGACGTGCGATACGACACCGTGCGCAAGCGCGCCGAGCAGGCCGAGGTGCTGCTGCCGCAGTTGCACGCGGCGCTCGCTGCGCGCAGTGCGCTGGCGTGGGAGGCGTTGTTCGGTGAAGAAGTGCCGTGCGCGGCCGCGCGCCAGGTCGAAGACATGTTCGACCACCCACAGGTGCAGGCCGAGCAGATGATCACCGCGCTGCCGCACCCGTTGCTGGGCAGCTACCGCGGCATCACGCGGCCGATCGTGTTCGGCCGCACGCCCGGGCCGGAACCGTTCGCCGCGCCGGTGTTCGACCAGGACACCGCGGCGGTCGGCGCGCTGCTCGACGCTTCCTCTGATGACTGACGTGAAGGACCCCTGCATGGCTTCGCCGTCCAAACTCTCCCAGCTGCGTGATCTGTCCGTCGTGGTTGCCGATACCGGCGATGTCGAGGCGATCAAGCGCTTGAAGCCGGTCGACTGCACGACCAATCCCACCCTGGTGAAGAAAGCGCTGGACCTGCCGGTGTACGCCGATCTGATCGAGAGCGCGCTGGCCTGGGGCCGCGAACAGGGCGGCGAACGCGAGGCGGTGGTGCACGCGGTCGCCGATCGCCTGACGGTGGGTGTCGGCACCACGCTCAGCGCACTGGTGCCAGGCCGGGTCTCGACCGAGGTCGATGCCGACCAGGCGCACGATACCGCCGCCACGGTGGCCAAGGCGCGCCAGTTCATTGCGATGTATGAAGCGGCCGGTGTGCCGCGCAGCAAGGTGCTGATCAAGATCGCGGCGACCTGGGCAGGCGTGGAGGCCGCGCGCCAGCTGCAGGCCGAGGGGATCGACTGCAACCTGACCTTGATCTTCAATCCGACCCAGGCGCTGGCCTGCAGCGAGGCCGGGGCGTTCCTGATTTCGCCGTTCGTGGGCCGCATCCTGGATTGGTACGTGGCCAACGGGCAGGCGCCGGCGAACATCGATGACGACCCGGGCGTGGTGTTCGTGCGCGGGGTGTATGCCGAGTTCAAGCGCCGCGGTTCGCCGACGGTGGTGATGGGCGCCTCGTTCCGTTCGACGGCGCAGATCGAGGCCCTGGCCGGCTGCGATCGCCTGACGATTTCGCCGGATCTGCTGGAGAAGCTGGACGCCGATCATGGCGAACTGCCGCGCAGGCTGGTGGCCGGCGCGGCGGAGCCGGTGCAGGCGACGCCGATCGATGCGGCGCGGTTTGCAGCCGATCTGGCGGCCGATCCGATGGCCACGGAGAAGCTGGCGAGCGGTATCGATGCGTTCGCCAAGGATCTGGAGGCGTTGCGTCAGACGATCCGCGAGCGCTTGTAAGCGCTCGCCGCTGGATGGCTGCGGCCTGAACGCCACGGGCTGTCTTGACGCGGTGTGGACGCGAATTCACCCGGGCTTGTCGCGGTCAGGCAGACACTCCAGCCATGTGCCATAAACAGGGATCGACCATGAAGACGAGCATCCGCGTGTTGTGCCTGGGCAGTTTGCTGGCGGTGTCGGCGGTTGCCGGCGCACAGACTTACGGCCCCAAGGACGAAGGACGCCGATTCAACGACGGCAGCAAAGTGGTATGCCACAACGTCGAGGTCCAGCGTAACTCCAAGGATCCCAACCGCATCACCGGCACCGCCACTGGTGCGGTCGTCGGCGGTCTGCTTGGCAACCAGGTCGGCGGCGGCAACGGCAAGAAGCTGGCTACCGTAGCCGGTGCAGTCGCCGGTGGTGCCGCAGGTCGCCAGATCCAGGGCAACCAGCAGTCCAAGAACGGTGATCGCGTGGTCGAGCGTCGCTGTGAGCGTCAGTACCGCTGATCAGGCGCCGTGCTCTGCGCTGCAGTTCCGGCGACAACACGATCAAAGAATGACGGCCCGCGGGTCGTCATTTTTTTGTGCGCGCCCCTAAGGCCGGATTACCGCAGCGGCGGACTACCCGCCAATGTCCGCGCCCCGGTGATGATCATCCGCAGCATCTGGGTCAGCTGCTCGATCAGCTCCGGATCCTTCTCCGGGGGCAGATCCACGGCAGTGGCGCCCATGGCGAACACCAGCCGGGTGATCGCCTTGGACGCCAGCGCGGGTTCGTGCAGGCGCGCGCCGTCGGCGGCAGCCAGGCGGATCAGGTCCACCCGCAACTCGTCTTCGAAGTAGTTCAGCTCGCGGTCGACCGCATGCTTGAACGCGTCCGAGCCCGCCGTGCCTTCGCGCAGCAGCACGTGCAGCAGGCGATCGTCGGCGCGCAGCTGCTCCATGAAGGTCTCTACCGAGAGGCGGATCACGCTGCGGTCGGAAGAGGCCGCGCGCTGGCGCGCCTCGCCGATGATCGTGCGCAGCGAGCGCCCGGCCAGGTCGATCAGGGCCACCGTCAACTCGTCCATGTCGCGGAACTGGCGGTAGAACGAGTTCGGGGCGATCCCCGCTTCACGCGCGACCTCGCGCAGGCTCAGCGTGGAGACGCTGCGGTGCGGCCCGATCAGGGCCAATGCCGCGGCCAGCAGATCCTCGCGGGAGATCGAGGCTTTGCGCGCGGGATGGGCGTCGTCGGAGGCGGGCAGGGGCAGGTCTGGGGAGGTCATCAGGGGCAGCGCGGTCAAGTCCCTGAATCATAGCCCGTCCCGGCCATATACAACTGTATACACAGTCGTATGCTCGGCCGTATAGTGCGCAGCATGAGCACCGTCCCGCGCATTGCCGCCCGCCGTCACCCCGCCAGCCCCCGTCGCTGGGTCTCCGAGGAGCTGTTCGACTTCTGGGGCACCCGCCTGCATCCGCTGTGGACATTGCGCCGTCCCTTGGCCCGCCTGGTCTCGCGCACTGCCGAGAGCGCGGATGCGGTCACCCTGGTGCTCAAGCCCAATCGCCATTTCCGTGGCCTGCTGCCGGGCCAGCACGTCACCCTGGGCGTGGAGGTCGACGGCCGTCGGCTGTCGCGCAGCTATAGCCCCACGCGGCTGGCCGATGGCCGCTTGGCGATTACCGTCAAAGCGATTGCCGGCGGCGCTGTCAGCCAGCATCTGGCCAGTGCCGCGGTGATCGGTGAGGTGTTCGAACTGGGCCAGGCGTTCGGTGAGATGACCTTGCCGGCGGCCTCCCACGAGCGCCTGCTGCTGTTGGCCGCTGGGAGCGGCATCACCCCGATGCGCGCGCTGCTGCGCCAGCTGGATGGCGCCGGCATGCCGGGCCAGGTGGACCTGGTGTACTGGGCACGCCGCCGCGAGGAACTGTGTTTTGCCGATGAGCTGACCGCCCTCGCGGCACGCCATCCGTCGTTCACGCTGCACATCGCGTTGACCCGCGATCCGGCGGCGCCTGCCTCGCGGGTCGATGCTTTCGCGTTCGACACCCTGGGCGATCTGAGCGGCGCCCGCGCGCTGGTATGCGGCCCGGGCGGCTTCGTCGATGCGGCGCAGGCGCGCCTGCACGGCCAAGTCGCGTCGCTGCAGTCCGAAGCGTTCACCCCGCCGGCATTGCCGGACGCGGAGGGCGGCACCGTGCAGGTCGAACTGCGTCGCAGCGGCCGCACGCTTGCCCTCCCACGCGGCACCTCGCTGCTGCAGGCGCTGGAGGCTGAAGGGCTGCGCCCGGCCAGTGGCTGCCGGATGGGCATCTGCAATACCTGTGTCTGCGGCAAGGTGTCCGGCGTCACCCGCCACACCCTCACCGGTGAACACGCGGCCGAACCGGCCACGCAAGTGAAGCTGTGCGTGAACAGCGCCAGCACCGACCTGATCCTGGAGCTGTGACCATGTCTTCCGTGCACAACCGCGCGCTGTCCCCGGCCGAACTGCAGGCCTTCGGCGATGAACTCGATGCACTGCGCGCGCGCCAGCTGGCCACGCTGGGTGCGCGCGATGCGCGCTATATCCGCCGCGTGGTGGCTGCGGTGCGCTGGACCGGTGTGGCCGGCCGCGCGCTGCTGTTCCTGGGGGCGTTCGTCCACAGTGTGCTGATTCCGGCCTGGATCGCCGGTGTGGTGATGCTGGCGCTGTCCAAGATCCTGGAAAACATGGAGCTGGCGCACAACGTCATCCATGGCCAGTACGACTGGATGGGCGATCCGCAGCTGCAGGGCAGCACCTACGAGTGGGACATCGTCGGCACCGCCGACGCCTGGCGCAAGACCCACAACTTCCGCCACCACACCTATACCAACGTGCGCGGGCTGGATGACGATATCGGCTACGGCCTGCTGCGCATTTTCCCCGAGCAGCGCTGGCGCCCGTTCTATCTCATGCAGCCGGTGGTCGCGGTGGTGTTCGCGCTGCTGTTCGAATGGGGCATCGCCATACAGGATCTGCGCCTGGGCCGCGTGTTCGCCGGCAAGATGACCCTCCGGCAGCTGGGCGCGCAATTCCGCCCGGTGGGCCGCAAGATGGGCAAGCAGATGTTCAAGGACTATCTGCTGTTCCCGGCGCTGGCCGGCCCGTTCTTCCTGCCGGTGCTGCTGGGCAATGTGGTTGCCAACCTGATCCGCAACGTGTGGACCTACGTGATCATCTTCTGCGGTCATTTCACCGCCGAGGCCGAAACCTTCCCGAAGGAATGCGTGCGCGATGAGAGCCGTGGCCACTGGTACCTGCGCCAGCTGCGTGGCTCGTCCAACCTGACCGGCGGCAAGCTGATGAATGTCATGTCGGGCAACCTCAGCCACCAGATCGAGCATCACTTCTTCCCGGACATCCCGGCCAACCGCTATGCCGCCATCGCGGTGGAAGTGAAGGACATCTGCGCGCGCTACGGCCAGCACTACAACACCGGTTCGTTGCCGCGCCAGTTCGGCCAGGTGATGTGGCGGATCGTGCGCCACGCCTTCCCGAGCAAGCCTGGCCGTGCGCGCGCGCGGCCGGCGGTCGGGCAGGCCAGCCGCCAGCCGGGCTGATCAGAGCGGGAGCTCAAGCTGCACGCGCAGCAGCGGCGAAGCCTTGCGTTGCCGCCGCAACTGCTCGGTGCCTTCGGCACTGATCCGCCCTTGCCCCGTGTACAGCGACCGGTGCAGTGCGTTGGCGAGGCTCATCCGCAGTTTGCTGCCTGCGCCGAGCGACCATAGCGAGTACAGGTCCAACTCGCGCCCATACGCGCTGATCTCGAACTGCCCCGGGCTGACCTGCACGGTGCCGCCGGTGCGGTAGGTGTAACTGCCGCCAATCGTCCAGCCGGTGCGGATCTGGTAATCCGCGCCCAGGGTGCTGCTGAAGCGCACCTGCTCGTCGAGCCGGTTGTCCGGGCCGGGCACATCCTCCACCCGCGAATCGTTGGCCGTTGCATTGAAGCGGAGCGCCACCGCCGGCGCGCCTGCAAGGAGCTGCGGCAGGCGGACTGCCGCATCCATCTCCACTCCCCAGGTCATCGCGGTGCCGCCGTTCACCGGCGAGGCGACCCAACGCCCGTCCTGCAGCTGCGTTTCAGTGCGGATCACGTCGCTGATCCGGCGCGCATAGCCGCCGACACTGAGCTGGGCGCCCTCCTTGCCGTACGTTTCGTAGGACAGATCCACCCCGGTGGCCAGCTCCGGGCGCAGCGCCGGGTTGCCGCGCTCATCGGGGTTGAGCGGGCGGTTGTTGGTCGAGGTATACGGTCGCGGGATCAGCGAGGCCAGCGAGGGCGAGCGATAGGTGCGGGTCAGTGCGACGCGCAGCTGATCGCCCTGGGTCCCGGGAACCTTCCAGAGCGACTGCAGCACCGGCGACAGCACCTGGTCACGCCGATGGATGCCGCTGAAGCTGCTGCCCTCACTGCGCGTCTGGATCTGCTCCCAGCGTGCACCGGCATACACCGACCAGCGCTCGCTCAGCGAGATGTCATCCTGTGCATAAAGCGCCAGCCGACGGATGCGCGCATCGAAGGCCAGATCGCTGATCCAGATCTCGCGGTCGTCGCTGACGGGCAGCAGGCGCTGCACGCGTGCTTCATCGCGGCGGTCCTCGCTGCCTTCCCAACCGAGCTGCAGCGCATGCCGCCCGCGGGCGGGCAGCGTGTACTTGCCGGTGCTGTTGAGGTCACGCACCGTCAACCGCGCATCGGTGTGATCCTCCAGGTTCTGCTGCCCGTCCGGTGCCTGGCCCTGTTCGCGGTAGGTATAGCGCTCACGGTTGCCGCCGAGGCGCAGCTTGGTGGTGAACGTGCCGCCGCGTTCGAACGCGCGCGTCCACGTCACGCTGCCATTGGCCTGCGCGACGTCGATGCGCGTGCGTTGTTGATAGCGGGTTGTCTGCAGCGGCGCGCCGAGGGTCGTGGTCCAGTCGATGTCGGTGATGCGGTTGAACCGGCTCGCGTCGGCAAAGCCCTGCAGCGCGAAAATGTCGCCGTTCTCCAGCGTCGTTTCCAGGCTCGGGGCCAGTGAAAGCACATCGCGGTGTCCGCTGGCGCGCAGGGTGGTGTCGCGCAACACTGTCGGCGTTTCCTGTGGGTCCCAGGCACGTTCGGTGCCGGTTTCTTCAACGAGGAATTCGCGGCGCGATGCGGTGGCCGTGATCGCGCTGCTGCGATGGTCGGCGCGCCGGCTGCGCTGCCAGCTGACCGAGGGCGTGTTCCGGCCTTGGCTGTTGCCCCAGGTCACCGACAGCTGCTCGATGTCCTTGCGTGCGCCAGCGGCCAGCACGATGTTGATCGAACCGGCGATCGCCTCGCCACGCTGGTCGGCCGTCGGCGCACGGAGGATCTCCACCCGTTCGACCATCTCCGGCGTGAGCGAGTCCAGGTCGAATCCGGCCGGCGCTTTCTGGCCATTGAGCAGGATCTGGGTGTAGCCCGCGCCCAACCCGCGCAGTGACAGCGCGCCGCTGCGGCCAGGCGCACCGGTGCCGACGGTGATGCCGGGCAGGCGTTTGAGCGCATCGAGCAGACCGATATCGCCGTGCTGGCGCAGCGCTTCAGCGCCGACCACGATCCGGGTGGCCGTGTCCTCGCGGCGTGCATCGTAGGCCGGGACCTGCACCTGCACGGTGTCCAGTTCGGTGGGAGGCGGCGTCTGCGGTACGGGCAATGACTGCGCAGCGCCGGAGAACGCGGCACACAGCGGGGTCAGGGCAAACACGATGCGGAGCGTGGGTGACATGGGCGATCCGTGCAGAAGGGCAGGGGCCGCATTTCGCCGGGCAACACGCGCCCCTCCTGTGGCCAGGAAAACGAGATGCAGCAGTGAGTGAGGTGTGGGGCGGGGTCAGCCGGTCACGGCAGATGCGCCTGCGGATCGACGCGCTCGCCGTGGCGGAGCATTTCCAGATGCAGGTGCGGACCGGTCACCCGTCCGGTGCTGCCGACGCGGGCGATCTGCTCGCCGGCGTGCACTTGCTGGCCGACCACGACATCGGCGCCCTGCAGGTGCGCATACAACGTCTGCCAGCCTTGGCCGTGGTCGATCACCACCACCGTGCCGTACTGGGGGCCGTCAGGGTAGGCGGTCGTTGCCGCCACCACGCGGCCGTCCGCGGGCGCCAGTACCGGGGTGCCGGGGCGTGCACCGAAATCGGTGCCGCGGTGCGCGCGTTGCCGGATGCTGCCGGTATCGCCGAAATGACCGGTGACCCGTGGTGTCGCCAGCGGTGCCTGGAACCGCACCTCGATGGGGCGCTCGCGGACCGGTGGCAGCGGCAGTGGCAGCAAGGCGTGCGTCGTTGAGCCCGGGGACGGCGCGCTGCCGACGACAGGATCAGGCAGCGGTCGCGCCGTGCTGGCCTGCATCACCATCAGCAGACTGCCGATCAGCAGCGCGCTGCCCAGCAACATGGCGCGCCGCGATCCTGCCAGAGGCGCTGCGGCATCGCCGTGCAGCATGTGACGTATGCGGATTTCATGGCCGGCCAGATCGCGGTGGGTCAGTGCCGTGGCAGGCGCGTGGGCCGCGGCGGACAGGCGCAGCGTGCGCACATACGCCGTGGCGAACGCGCGCCCGCCCTGGGCATCTTCGGCGAGTGCCTGTGCATCGCAACGCAGTTCTGCTGCCAGCTGCACGCGGGCCGTGAGGCGGGGCAGGAACGGGTTGAACCACAGCAGGGCGTTGATCACCGCCATCAGGCCGGCGCGCTGCGGATCGCGGCGCTTCAGGTGCGCGGCTTCATGGCCCAGGATCAGGCTCAGCGCACGATCCTCCAGTTGCTCCATCGCCGAGACGGGCAGCACGATCACCGGCCGTGGCCAGCGCACCGCGAACGGGCTCACCGGCAACGTGCTGAGCCGGCAGGCGATACCGGCCGACTGCAAGCGCTGCGCGCAAGCTCGGCTGCGCGGCCCCGGCCACGCGGCGGGCGTGACGCGCGTCGTGGCGCGGCACAACCGGGAAGTCGCCCGGACGCCCGACAGGACCCGCAGCACTGCGATCCCCAGACCCGCGCAATACACGGCCGCCAGCAGCGTGGCGACGGAGGGACGGGTCCAGAGCGTCGCCGCCACCGCATCGCCGGCTGTTCCAGCATCCCCCAGCTCCAGCGCGACCGGCAGCGGCATCGTCAATGTAGGTGCCAGCGCGACGAAGGGGGCGGGTGCCCACAGCGCCACCAGCGTCGACAGCAGCACCGGCATCACCGCCAGCAGCCACAGCCCGATCCAGTAACCATAGGCCGCATGGGAGAGCCCCAGGCGCCGGTGGAGGCGCCGGCCGAACGTCCACGCCAGCCCGCCCGCCGCGAGGGCGCCGGTGGCCTGCACCGCCCAGAATCCCAACGTGAGGCTCATGCCGGATCGTCCTTGGCGGGTGCGCGCAGCATGGCATCCAACTGCTGCAGCTCCTGCTCGCTCAGCAGGCGGCTGTCGGCGAAGGCCTGCGCCGGCAATGCCCCATCGATTTCCAGTACCCGGCGCGCGAAGTCCGTGCTGAGGGCGGCCAACGTGGCGACCTTGCCGACCCGGGCGCGGTACATGTTCAGCCCGTGCTCGACGGATTCGTCGACCAGGCCCTTGTCCACCATCCGCTCCAGCGTCTTGCGGGTCGAGGAATACGACCAGTCCAGCGCGGCCACGGCGCCGTTGTGCACTTCGCGCGCGCTGCAGGCGCCCTGGCGCCAGAGCGCCTTGAGCAGCTCCAGCTCGGCATTGGAGGGGGTGGGCAGCACGGACATGGCAATCCCGGTTTGGCGAGGTGTCGCAAGTGTGCGACATGTGTCGCACATGATGCAACCCGACGGTCATTGATGCGGATCAATGCCGTCACAGGTGGGGTGGGTACCATCGTGGTGTGCAGCGCGGTGCCAAGAGGGGGCCGCGAGCGGTAGGGAAGCCGTGCTGCCAGGCGTCGGGCTGCCCGGCGCCTCCTGTGGGTCCATCGAAAAAGGAGTGGTGATATGGCTGTCGAGGAAACGAACGTGCGCCGGGCACCGGTGATCGATAAAGAACCCGATGCCACGGGGGCCTACTGGTGCAACCGGCCCGAGAACACGTTGCCGCCGCCGGACATGATGGGCGCCTACATGCGCAATCGCCCGGTGGCACCGGAGGGCGTGGCGACGCGCAAGGCGTGGATCATCGGCACCGGTATCGCTGGCCTGGCCGCTGCGTTCTACCTGATCCGCGATGGCGGCATGCCGGCGGCGAACATCACCCTGATCGACAGCCTGGACATCGAAGGCGGTTCGCTCGATGGTGCCGGCGACCCCGAGCAGGGCTATCTGGTTCGCGGCGGCCGCGAGATGAACTGGAACTACGACAATTTCTGGGACCTGTTCCAGGACGTGCCGGCCATGGAGCTGCCTGCCGGCTACAGCGTGCTCGACGAGTACCGGGCGGTGAACGACAACGACCCAAACTATTCCAAGGCCCGGCTGATGCACCAGCAGGGGAAGATCCAGGACTTCTCCACGTTCGGGCTGAGCAAGCCGCAGCAGTGGGAACTGGTCAAGCTGATGCTCAAGCGCAAGGAAGACCTCGATGATGTGACCATCGAGGACTACTTCAGCGAAGGCTTCCTGCAGAGCAACTTCTGGTTCTTCTGGCGCTCGATGTTCGCGTTCGAGAACTGGCAGAGTCTGCTGGAAATGAAGCTGTACATGCATCGCTTCCTGGACGCCATCGACGGATTGAATGACATGTCCGCGCTGGTCTTCCCGAAATACAACCAGTACGAAAGCTTCGTCAAACCGCTGGTGAAGATGCTGCGCGAGCAGGGCGTACAGGTCACCTTCGGCACCCGTGTGTACGACCTGGACATGCGCGTGGACGGACAGACGCGGACGGTCACCGGCCTGCGCTGCCGCGTGGATGGTCACGATACGTTGTTGCCGGTGGCCGAGGGAGACCTGGTGTTCGCGCTGACCGGCTCGATGACCGAAGGCACCGCCTACGGCGATCTGGACACGGTGCCGGTGCTGCAGCGCCCGCGCGAAACGCCCGGGCAGGACAGCGACTGGGCGCTGTGGCGCAACCTCGCCGCACAGTCGCCGCTCTTCGGTAAACCGGAAAAATTCCACGGCGATATCGACCGCTCGATGTGGGAGTCGGCCACGTTGACCTGCCGCCCTTCGCCGCTGGTGGACAAGATCAGGGAACTGTCCGTCAACGATCCCTACTCGGGCAGGACCGTGACCGGTGGTGTGATCACCTTCACCGACTCCAACTGGGTGCTGAGCTTCACCGTCAACCGCCAGCCGCACTTCGTCGACCAGCCCAAGGACGTGCTGGTGGTATGGGTGTATGCGCTGCTGATGGATCAGAACGGGAACCACGTGGCCAAGCCGATGCCGGCCTGTACCGGCCGCGAGATCCTGGCCGAACTGAGCTACCACCTGGGCATTGTCGACCAGCTCGATGAGATTGCCGCCAACACCAAGGTGCGTACCGCGCTGATGCCGTACATCACCGCGCAGTTCATGCCGCGCGCCGCCGGCGACCGCCCGCATGTCGTGCCCCGGGGCTGCACCAACCTGGGCCTGCTCGGCCAGTTCGTGGAGACGCACAACGATGTGGTGTTCACCATGGAAAGCTCGGTACGCACCGCGCGTGTGGCGGTGTACACGCTGCTGGACCTGCCCAAGCAGGTGCCGGACCTGAGCCCGACCCAGTACGACATCCGCAATCTGGTCAAGGCCGCGCGTGCGCTCAACAACAATGCGCCCTTCCCGGGCGAGCGGCTGCTTCGCCGCGTGCTCGACAAGACCTACTTCGCGCACATCCTGCCGCCGCTGCCGGACCACGAGCGCAGCCGGACCGGCTTCATGGAAGAAGAGGTGTCCTGGCTGGTCGGCAAGGGCGGCAGCGCGTTGAAGGATCTCTCCACGCGGCTGGAAACCCTGCGCGAGAACCTGGCCAAGCGCGGGAAGTAGCCCGGTGCCGGTGCCGCGGTGACCGACCTCACCGCGGCACCCCCGCCCCATGCGGTTGGGGATCGGCGATACTGCAGGCTGCTCGCCTGCTGTGATGCACGGACCCGCCCCACATGTCTTTTGACGCGACACCTCCTGCTGCCGAACGCCAGGATGTCACCTGCCTGTTGCGCCGCTGGAGCGAGCAGCAGGACATCGCCGCCCGCGATCAGCTGCTCGCGCTGCTGTATACGCAGTTGCGTGGCATGGCCGTGGCGCGCCTGGGCAGTCCCCAGGACGGCGTGCTGCAGCCGACCGTCCTCGTGCACGAAGCGCTGCTGCGCATGCTCGATGGCGAGATCGGCTACCGTGACCGCGTGCATTTCCTCTCCTTGGCCGCGCTGAAGATGCGCAGCGTGCTGGTCGATCATGCGCGCGCGATGGCCGCGTCCAAGCGCGGCGGCGGGGTGGTCAACCTGACCCTGTCCTATGCCGATCTGGAAGCCAGTCCCGCCCACGACGCCTTCGAGGTCCTGGCCCTCAACCGCGCGCTGGAAGAGCTGGCCGCGCTGGATGAGCGTGCCGCCCGGACGGTGGAATGGATGTACTTCGGCGGGATGAGCCGGGACGAGATCGCCCTGGCGCTGGATGTCTCGGTGCCCACGGTGGACCGCGATCTGCGGTTCGCCAAGGCGTGGTTGAACCGCCACCTGGCCGGGCCGGTCACGCGCGCATGAGCGATGCAGGCCGCTGGCAGCGCGTACGCGGGCTGTTCGACGCGGTCTGTGATCTGCCCGAGGCGCGTTGGCGTCCGGCCCTGGGTGAGCTGTGCGATGACCCGGGCGCGATCGACGAAACCCTGCAGTTGCTGCGCGCGCAGACGACGGACCTGGGCCGTATCGAGCACGCGCTGGCGGCCGTGATGGCGGCGATGGACGATCCGTCCACGCTGGTCGGGCAGCGGCTGGGTCCGTGGCGGCTGAGCCGCTTGCTGGCCGTGGGCGGGATGGGCGTGGTGTTCCTGGCCGAGCGTGCCGATGCGCTGTACCGGCGCGAGGTGGCGATCAAGCTCATGCGGCGCGCCTACGACCCGCTGCTGGCCACGCGGCTGGCCAGTGAAAGCCAGATCCTGGCCGACCTGCAGCACCCGCATATCGCCCGGCTGTATGACGTCGGCGTGGCCGAGGGCGGTCAGCCCTATCTGGTGATGGAATACGTGCATGGCGAGCCGCTGGACGAGGCCTGCCGCACCCTGGCGCTGGATCTGCCCGCTCGCCTGCGGCTGTTCGTGACGATCTGCCGCGCGGTGCAGGCCGCGCATTCGCAATCGGTGGTCCACTGCGATCTCAAGCCGGGCAACGTGCTGGTGCGACCCGACGGCCAGCCGGTACTGCTGGATTTCGGCATCGCGCATCTGCTGGGCGACGCCGATGATGCCGCGCCATTCCTGACCCCGGCTTACGCCAGCCCGGAGCGGATGGCCGGACGCCCGGCCAGCGTGGTGGGCGATGTCTACAGTCTTGGCGTGATGCTCGAAGCGCTCCTGCAGCCCACGCCCACGCCGGCACCGGCGCGCAGCGTGCCCGCCGACCTGCTGGCGATCGCGGCCAAGGCCCGCGCCGCGGATCCGGCGGAGCGCTACGCCTCCGCCGATGCGTTGGCCGAAGATGTTGAACGTTACCTGGCACACCGCCCGGTGCGCGCGCGTCGCCCCAGCCGTTGGCATCGTGCGCGCCTGCTGCTGCGCCGGCAGTGGCGCGCCAGCGTGCTGCTCACCTTGGTGGCGGTGATGGTGCTGGTCTTCGTGTTGCGGCTGAGCGAGGCGCGGCGGCAGGCCGAGCACAATGCGGTTGCCGCGGCCGGCATCGCCGATGTGCTGGTGGCCGCCTTCGATGCGGCCGATCCCGGCCTGCGCAACGGCGCGCCGATGACCGCGCGCGAGGTGCTTGATCTGGGTGCACGCCGGCTCGAGCATGACCGCACCGTCTCGCCCGCACTGCGCGCGCGCATGCAGGCCGCGCTGGGGCGCGCCTATCAGAACCTTGGCCAACCTCAGGATGCCGAGGCCCTGCTGCGGGACAGTGTGGATGGGCTGGTGCGCACGCGCGCCGCGCCGCATGAGATCGCCGACGCCCGCGCCAGTCTGGCCGTCCAGCTGCTCAGCGCCGGGCGTGAGCAGGAGGCGTTGTCCAGTGCCGGGCGCGCGCTCGCGCTGCTCGATCAGGACGACGCCCCGGCGGTGCGGGTGAAGGCCTTGAACGCACGTGGCCTGGCCCAGGCGCAGCTGGAGCAGCCCGGGGAGGCAGAGCAGTCCTTCCGCGCGGCACTGGCCCTGAGCCGGGGCGGGACCGGTGCCCCGTTGCAGCGCGGCGGTCTGGCCGCGATGGCCAACCTCGGCGATCTGTACCGCGCCCAGGGCGAGCTCGACAAGGCCGAAGCGATCCTGCGCGAGACCATGGCCGAGGCATCGCGCGAGCACGGTGTGCAGGGGGCGGAGTACCAGCGTGTGCTGCGCGCGCTGTCCTCCACACTGCTCAACCAGGGCCGCATCGACGAGGCCCTGGCGCTGGCCGAGCAGGGCTTCGCGCTGACCCGGCAGATGTTCGGCGCAGGCAGCAGCTACACCGCCTCGGCCGAGGCCGCGCTGGCGGGCCAATATCTTGATCTGGGCCGCTACCACGCCGCCGATCAGCACTTCCGCAACAGCCTGCAGACCAGCGCCGCGGTGGATGGCGTGGACAGCCGCGCCTACGCGGTCAAACAGTATGCGCATGGCCTGATGGAGGAGGCCCGCGGCGACTACGCGCAGGCCGAGCAGAACTACCGCGCTGCGCTGGCGCGCTATCGCGCGTTGCTCGGGCCCGCGCACGCCGACACGCTGGACGTGGAGATGGTGCTGGCCCGGTTGCTGCTGCGCACCGACCGCACCGCCGAAGCGCAGGCACCGCTGCAGCAGGTGGCCGCGCTGTGGCGCCAGGAACTGCCGCCCGAGTCACCGCAGTTGCTGGTGCTGCAGCTGGTTGAAATCGAATGGCTGACCCGGGCTGGGCAGCATGCCGAGGCCGCGCGGGTGCTGACGGCGTTCGGCCAGGCCAATCCCAAGCTGCCGCCGTGGCTTGGACTGCGCCTGCAGATGCAGCAGGCACTGCTGGCCCAGCGCCGGGGCGATCCGGCGGCGGTGCCACTGTCGGCGCAGCTGGTGGATACGTTTGCCGGCTTCTACGGCGCCGATTCCACCGCAACCGCCAAGTGGCGCATCCCGCTGGCCGAGGCATTGTTCGCCAACGGCGATCCCGCCGGTGCCCGTGCCCAGATCGCGCGGGCCCGCCCGCACCTGCAGGAATTGGCGCCGACCTCGGAGTTCCTGAGCCGCATCAAGGCGTTGGAGCAGCGCCTGGACGGTCGCGCACCGGGTATGACCGGGGCGCGATAGGTTTGCGATGGTTCTGACGGTTTATCGATCAGGAGGCCGATTCCGGGCCTCGTTGATCGAAGGGACGCCATGTCAAACCATCTCCATCCGGACGCCACCCGCCCTGCAGCGCATCCGCCATCAGCCCCTGCCGAGGCCATGGACCCGCCTGAGGGCGAACTGGACACCACGCAGGCCCGCGGCCCGTTCCGGGCTTTCCGCAAGGCCTATGGCAAAGCACGCGACTGGCATTGTTCCCGCGGGCGCGCCACGGTGGTCGCGCTGCGCTTCGCCCTGACCGGCGACAGCGGCCGCTTCCGCAGTCACGGCGGCTGGATGGTCTCGCGCATTTACAAGCCGCGCTGATCGGTGCCGTCCTGACCGGTCGGCACGACCGGGTCAGTCGCTTTCGCCGATCCTGCCTTCGGCCAGCGGCACCCGCGAGCCATCGAGCAGGCCACGGCTGAGGGCGCCGTTCTCGATGAACAGCAGCTCGCCGTTCTCACCGTTCTTGATGCTGCTGTCGATGGCGATGATGCGGTCGCCGTGGAAGCTGCTGACATGCGGCATCGAGGTGTGGCCGACCACGATGCGGGTGAGGTCGAGCTGTTTGAGCAGGGCCTCGACCTGGGCGGTGTCCATGCGGCCATCGAAGTAGCCGCGGTACCAGATGGGGCTGGTCTTGCCATCGAACAGGCGGGCGGTGTCCGGTGCAGCCTTGACCTGCTCCTTGGGCAGACCGACCGCCGCCTGGTAGCCGGCATTGGTGGCATCGATGTTGCGCACCAGGTCCAGGTTCTCCGGTGCGATGCCGCCGTGCAGGAACAGGGTATCGCCGATGCGCAGCAGTACCGGCCGGGTGCGCAGCCACTGGCCGATCGTCGAGTCCGGGCCGTACAGCGCGGGATAGGAGCGGCCAAGCAGCTGCGCGCTCTTGAGGTACTTCGGGTTGACGTAGCGCAGGTCGTTGTAGAGCACCATCGTCTCGTGATTGCCGAGCACGAAGTGGACCGCACCACCGGCCGCCGCCGCCTGCTGCTGCAGGCTGTAGAGCAGCCAGAACGCCTCGGTGACCTGCGGGCCGCGATCGAAGACATCACCGGCCACCACCAGCGTGGCATCGCCCAGCGACCAGCGGTCTTCGCTGTCGATCACGTGGTGGGCGCGCAGCAGCGTCACCAGCAGGCCGTACTGGCCATGGATGTCCGACAGCGCGACGATCCGCGGCGTGGCCGGAAACCGGGCGATCTCCGCCGTGCGCGGCGGCAGCACGGTCAGCGGGTGCCGATAGCCGCATTCGGGCGCGACCACCGTGGCCTCCCCGCGTGCCGGCAGCTCGCGGCGGATTACGTGGTCCTTGCACACCCACGATGCCTCCAGGCCCGTGGCGGTACGGAATACGTACGGTCCGTCGGCCTCCACATGCTCGGCCGGCGCAGCCACCTCGCGCGCCGTGGCCAGCAGCGGCGTCATCAGCAGCGCCGACTGAAGCAGCAACAGAGCGGGGCGGGTCAGGGTGCGGCGGATCGACATCGGCGTGTTCCTGTAACGGACGGCAGTGTTGCGATGCTACGCCGCACGGCGCGCGCCGGACATGCGCCATTGGTCAGCCACCGTTGCCGCAACAGGCGGATGAGGGGCGGCATCCGCCCCGAGGGGATCATCCGCGCTGCAGGGCCTGTCTGCCCGGGGCATCGGGGAGTGTGTCGGTGGCCAGCACCACCTGGTCGCGCCCGCGCTTCTTGGCCTGGTACATCGCCGCATCGGCGCGCGCCATCAGCCGCTCGTAGTCGGGATGGCCATCATGCGCGGCGACGCCGATGCTGGTGGTGAGCGACAGGTGCTGGCCATTGGCCAGCTGCACCGGGCTCTGCGCGATGTGCTTGCGCATATTTTCCGCGATCACCTCGGCCTGGGCGGCCGTGGCCGCCACCAGCACCACCACGAACTCCTCACCGCCATAACGGAACAGGTAGTCGCTGCCACGGGTGAGCTGGCCGAGCAGGGCGGCCACGTGCTGCAGGGCGCGGTCGCCGCCGTCATGGCCGTGCGCATCGTTGATCGCCTTGAAGTGGTCCAGATCCAGCAGCAGCACCGAGAACGGCGTCTGCGTGGCATTGGCCAGCTCGATTTCCCGCCGCAGCACGGTCGGCAGGAAGCGACGGTTGAGCAGGTTGGTCAGTGCGTCGCTGCCGGCATCGAGTTCGCCGATCCGTTCGAACAACATCCCCATCAGCGTGCGGATCTGCGCCAGCCGCTCGCGGATGCCCTGCAGCGCGCCGAAGCGCGCTGCGAAATCGGCATGCGCCAGCGCTTCGCGCAGCTGGGTATCGACCGCGGCCACCAGGGCGCCGACCTGGCCGGTCTCGCTGCTTTCGCCGAAACTGGGAATGCCCTTGTGGGTGAACCACAGGCCGAATTCGGACTGGGCCAGCCCGGTGAGTTCGGCGTCCGCATTCTGGCTGGCCATCGCATAGAGCAGCGCGTTTTCCCAATCCAGCAGCAGGGCACGTTGACGCTCGCGCTCGGTGCTGACGTTCTGTACCAGCGAGAACAGGCGGTAGGCCGCATCGGTCCGTGAAGAGCGTTCGCGTGCGTGCGTGTAGGCCAGAGTCATGCCTTCCAGCGCGATATCCATCGAGGCGCTGAGGCAGTGGATCGCCGCGAACGCGGTCGCACTGTCGTCGGCCTGCGCGATGATGCGGTCGAACAGGCGATGCTTGAGGACACGCGCACCGCGGGCCACCAGATCCACCGGAATGCCCACGCGGGCATGCACGTCACCGATCACGCGCTGCGCGGCGACCAGCGCGTTGATGCTGTCCGGCGTGGCGGTGAGGATCTGCTGCAGCCATCGCTGCATCGCCGGTTTCAGGCGCAGGCGTACCTGGTCGTGCGAGAGGAAGCGGCCCGCGCGCGGGTCTTCGAGCAGCACATCGTAGAAATGGTGGGCCAGCCCGGGCGGGCTCTCCGCCGAGAGGCTGCCCAGCAGCGTCGCCGCGGCGGCCGGCGTCTGCGTCAGCGTCTGTGCCCAGGCCAGCGCCAGCGGTTGGCTGGCCTCATCAAGATTTGGAACGTTATGCACGATTGTCTTCCCGCCACACAGGCCGTCGAGAGGTAGCGGCCGGGCGCTGGTGTTATTGAGTTGCAAACTGAACGCTGCGGTAAGTGTAATAGTCTCCGCGCGAGGCGCTGCTTACCCTGCCGGCATTGTCCAGGAGAGCTTCCATGGGTCACGACCACGACCATCTGCCCAGCGAGATCCGCCACGAGAAACCCCTGTGGTGGGCGCTGGGGCTGACCACCACCTTCCTGCTGGTGGAGGTGGCCGGTGCGTTCTGGACCAACAGCCTGGCGCTGTTGTCCGATGCCGCGCACATGGCCACCGACACGCTTGCGCTGATGATCGCGCTGGTCGCGGTCCGGCTCAGCCGGCGCCCGCCCGATGCCAAGCGCACCTATGGCTATGCGCGGCTGGAAGCCATCGGCGCGATGATCAACGGCGGCATGCTGTTCGTGGTCGCCGGCTACATTCTCTGGGAGGCGGTACAGCGTTTCCGCGCGCCGCAGGAGATCGCCTCCACCGGCATGCTGGTGATCGCGGTGTTCGGGCTGGGCATCAACCTGATTTCGATGCGCCTGCTGCGCGCGGGCAGTGGCGAGAGCCTCAACGTCAAGGGGGCCTACCTGGAAGTCTGGGCGGACATGCTCGGCTCGGTCGCGGTGATCCTGGGCGCGCTGCTGATCCGCTGGACCGGCTGGAAGCCGATCGATCCGATCCTGGCCGTGCTGATCGGCCTGTGGGTGCTGCCGCGCACCTGGGTGTTGATGCGCGAGGCGATCAACGTGCTGCTGGAAGGCGTGCCCAAGGGCATGGATGTCGCGGCGGTACGCGGCACCCTGTGCGCCCACGATGGCGTGGTGGATGTGCACGACCTGCACGTCTGGGCGCTGGCGTCCAGTACGCCGGCACTGACCGCGCACGTGGTCATGGGCACCGGCGTGGATGCCGATCGCCTGCGGCGCGAGCTGGGCACCCGGTTGCACGAGCAGTACGGCATCGACCATGTGACGCTGCAGATCGAGTCGGACCATTGCGGCGATCCCTGCAGCGTCGGCAGCCCGCGCGATCCGCATGCCGATGACCATGCCGGGCATGACCATGCGGCCCACGATCATGCCGCGCACGCCCACGGCAGCCATGCGCACGGCAGCGGCGACAGCCGCCGGCGCGCCGCACCCGACGCGCAGGGCCACCACGGGCATCCGCATCCCTGAGCGCCAGGGGCGGCCCGGCGGCGGACGGGCAGGGCAGGGTTGCCGCTACAATGCGGGTCTGCCTTGCCATCTGTCGGAGATACTGCAGTGACCCGGAAACTCGTACTGTTGCGCCACGGCCAGAGCCAGTGGAACCTGGACAACCGCTTCACCGGCTGGGTGGACGTGGAACTGACCGAACAGGGCCGCCGCGAGGCCGCCGCCGCCGGCCGCCTGATGCGTGAAGAAGGGCTGCAGTTCGATGTCGCGCACACCTCGGTGCTCAAGCGCGCCATCCACACCCTGCAGGGCGCCCTGGCCGAGCTGGACCAGGACTGGCTGCCGGTCAGCAAGAGCTGGCGCTTGAACGAGCGTCATTACGGCGGGCTGCAGGGCCTGGACAAGGCCGAGACCGCGGCCAAGCACGGCGAGGACCAGGTCAAGATCTGGCGCCGCTCCTACGACATCCCGCCGCCGGCGATGGACATCGAAGACCCGGGCCACCCGATCCACGACCGCCGCTACGCCGGCCTGGACCGCAATGCGCTGCCCGGCACCGAATCGCTGGCCACCACGCTGGACCGCGTACTGCCGTACTGGTTCGATTCGATCGCCCCGCAGCTCAAGGACGGCAAGACCGTGCTGGTCACCGCCCACGGCAATTCGCTGCGCGCGCTGTACAAGTACCTCAACAACGTTTCGCAGGAAGCGATCCTGGAGCTCAACATCCCGACCGGCATCCCGCTGCTGTTCGAACTCAACGACGACCTGACGGTGCAGTCGTTCCGCTATCTGGGCGATCCCGAGGCGGCACGCAAGGCCGCTGAGGCCGTGGCGAACCAGGGCAAGGCGCGGTAGATACTCACCGTTGGTGGGTATGCACTGCCCGGCGAGTGCGGACCAACGGTCCGCACCTACCGACCGGTGACGACCCGCTCCCCCTGTGACCTTTGGCCGGTCCGCCCGCTCCCCTCCCGCGCTACGCTGCCCGATTGCCCGTGGTCCGGGTGATGCATCCATCTGTAGCCGGAGAGTCGAATGAAGTTTTCCAAGCTGGTCCCGCTGGGCCTGACCGTCGCCATCGCCGTGTCACTGGCCTCCTGTGGCAAGACCGATACCGCGCCTGCCGCCACCGCCGATGCCAAGCCGGCGTTTGATCAGTCGCAGATCAAGACCGCGCTGATCTCGCTCAACAATGCCGATCTGGACACCGCCATCGCCGCCTGTACCGACCTCAACGGGTTCGTGAACAGCAAGTGGCTCAAGGCCAACCCGGTCCCGAACGACCAGACCACCTGGGGCAGCTTCGAAATCCTGCGCGAGCGCTCGCTGGAAGTGCAGCACGCGCTGGTGCAGCAGGCGGCCGCCAGCCAGGCCAAGGCCGGCACGGTGGAAGCCAAGATCGGCGACATCTGGAAGACCGGTTCGGACGAAGCCAAGATCGAGGCCGCCGGCATCACCCCGCTGCAGCCGCAGCTGGACAAGATCGCCGCGCTGAACGACACCGCCGCCATCACCCAGTACCTGCGCGACAGCCAGGCGGTGGGCCAGGGCGTGCTGTTCTCGCTGTTCGCCAATGCCGATTACAAGGACTCGGCCAACGTCATCGCCTATGTCGGCCAGGGCGGCCTCGGCCTGCCGGAGAAGGGCTATTACTTCGACGATTCGCAGGCCAAGATCCGCGATGCGTACGTTGCCTACATCGCCCAGGTGCTGACCCTGTCCGGCGTCGACGCCGAGCAGGCCAAGACCCAGGCCAAGGCCGTGATGGACTTCGAAACGCGTCTGGCCAAGGCCTCGATGTCGCGCATCGAAATGCGTGACCCGGCCAAGCGTTACAACCCGGTCAGCGCGGCGGACGCAGACAAGCTGACCCCGAACTTCAGCTGGACCGCGCTGTTTGACACCCTGAAGGTGCCGGCTGCGCAGAAGTTCTCGATGGCCCAGCCGGGCTTCTTCGGTGAAGTGGACAAGATGCTGGCCGACGTGCCGGCGGCCACCTGGCAGGCCTACCTGCGCTTCCACACCATCGATGACGCCGCGCCGTACCTGAGCAGCGCCTTCGAGAAGGCCAACTTCGATTTCTACAGCACCACCCTGCGTGGCCAGAAGGAAATGCAGCCGCGTTGGAAGCGCGTGCTGGAGTCGGTCAACGGCGCCATCGGCGAAGGTCTGGGCCAGCTGTATGTCGATGCCGTGTTCCCGGCCGACTCCAAGGTGCAGATGCAGCACCTGGTGGAGAACCTCTCGGTGGCGCTGAAGGCGCGCCTGGAGAAGCTGGAGTGGATGAGCGAAGACACCCGCAAGAAGGCACTGGAAAAGTGGGCCAGCTTCACCCCGAAGATCGGCTATCCGGACAAGTGGCGTGACTGGTCGGGCCTGGAAACCAACGGCGACAGCTACCTGGGCAACATGCAGGCCGCGCGCACGTTCAACTACCGCTTCATGCTCAACAAGATCGGCAAGCCGGTCGACAAGACCGAGTGGGGCATGACCCCGCAGACCGTCAACGCCTACTACAACGCCACCAAGAACGAGATCGTGTTCCCGGCGGCGATCCTGCAGGCGCCGTTCTTCGACGCCAAGGCCGATCCGGCGCTCAACTACGGCGGCATCGGTGCGGTCATCGGCCACGAAATGATGCACGGCTACGACGATTCGGGCAGCCAGTTCGCCGCCAACGGCAACTTCGACAACTGGTGGACCGACAGCGACCGTGCGGCCTTCACCCAGCGCACCGACCAGCTGGTCGCGCAGTTCGACGGCTATGAGTCGCTGCCGGGCGTGAACGTGAAGGGCAAGCTGACCCTGGGCGAGAACATCGGCGACCTGGGTGGCCTGACCGTGGCGTACGACGCGCTGCAGATGGCGCTGAAGGAAGACCCGAAGGCCAACGTCGAGGTCGATGGTTATTCGCAGGACCAGCGCTTCTTCATGAACTGGGCCACCGTGTGGCGCCGCAACTTCAATGAAGGCGAGCTGCGCGTGCGCCTGAACACCGATCCGCACGCCCCGGCCAACTTCCGTGCCAACGGCGCACCGTCGAACATGCCGGCGTACGCGCAAGCCTTCGAGTGCAAGGCCGGCGATGCGATGGTGCGGGCCGACGACAAGCGCGTTGTGATCTGGTGATCGCACGCGGTTGAGTGATACATGAAAAACCCGGCGAAAGCCGGGTTTTTCTTTTCCAGCACGCTCGCAGCAAACCCAGGCCGAGACTACGTAGTGGCGGCCATCATCCGGGTGAACAGCCCGAACACCTCCGGGTCGATCAGGCCGCCCTGCTGGTCGGCAAGGATGCCCATCGCCTTGGCATGCGGCATCGGGCCGCGATACGGACGGGTGCTGGTCATCGCGTCGTAGCCATCCACGATGGTCAGCACGCGTGCGCCCAGCGGAATCTCGCTGCCCTTCAGGCCGTCCGGATAGCCACCGCCATCGAAGGCCTCGTGATGGGCGCGGATCAGACGCGCTACGTCGGCCGCATCGGCGCGCCCGGTCGCGGCGAAGATGCGTTCGCCCCGCTCGGGATGGGTGCGCATGATCGCGCGCTGTTCGTCATCCAGCCGGGCCGGGTGCAGCAGCACATTGTCGGGAATACCGATCTTGCCGATGTCGTGGAAGCGCGCGGCGAGCGCCAGATGCGCGCGCTGGGCCTCATCCAGATCGCACAGGCGGCCGAGCTGCTCGCCCAGCAGGCCGACACGGTCGCAGTGGAAACGGGTGTACTGGTCGCGCATCTGCAGCGACATCGACAGGGCATCGATGGAACACGCCTGCGGGTGGGCATCGTCGAACCGGGGGGAGTCGAACATGGGGGCGTCCGGTGGTGGGCGGCTGGAAGACCGCCATCCTGGCAGGGCGGCATGCCGCCCGTGCCGGTGGAAAGATACCGCCTGGCGACCGGCGCCAGGCGTGAAATCAGCGCGGAGACAGGGTCAGCAGCAACGCCTTGGCGGCACTGAAACGGTCTTCCGGCAGCGGCAGGGGATGCTTGATGCGCAGCTTGTCCGGCCCATCCATGGTGTACAGCTTGGGCTGCTTCTGGATCAGCTGGATCACCGCCATCGGGTCGATTTCCGGCTTGGGGTTGAACACGATGCGGCCACCGTTCTCGCCCAGTTCCAGCTTGCGGATACCCAGCACGTTGGCCTGCAGCTTGAGCTCGGCGATCGCGAACAGGTGCTTGGCCGGATCCGGCAGCAGGCCGAAACGGTCGATCATCTCCACCTGCAGTTCGCGCAGCTCACCGGTGTCGCGCGCGCTGCTGATGCGCTTGTACAGGGTCAGGCGGGTGTGCACGTCGGGCAGGTAGTCGTCCGGGATCAATGCCGGCACATGCAGTTCGACCTCGGCACCGCGCGCCTCTTCGCCCGCATCCAGGTCCGGCAGTTTGCCCAGGCGGATGCTGCGCACCGCGCGTTCGAGCAGCTCGGTGTACAGGCTGAAGCCGACCTCGGCCATCTGCCCGCTCTGGTCCTCGCCGAGCAGTTCGCCGGCACCGCGGATTTCCAGATCGTGGGTGGCCAGGGTGAAGCCGGCGCCGAGTTCGTCCATCGAGGCGATCGCCTCCAGGCGCTTTTCGGCATCGGGCGTCATCGCGCGCTTGTCCGGCACCACCAGGTAGGCGTAGGCACGGTGGTGCGAACGCCCCACGCGGCCACGCAGCTGGTGCAGCTGGGCCAGGCCGAAGCGGTCGGCGCGGTTGATGATGATGGTGTTGGCGTTGGGGATGTCGATGCCCGATTCGATGATCGTGG